>ERZ887849.269-NODE-269-length-57425-cov-9.359979_pt1 | contig 57425 bp, 63 predicted proteins | sample MGYA00521267_ERZ887849 | MGnify/ENA primary metagenome ERZ887849 (study PRJEB32303, sample SAMEA104408601) | aquatic metagenome | biome: Brackish water; feature: Pelagic; material: water | place: Baltic Sea | collected 2014-06-06T16:11:00 | depth 2,863 m ... | reverse complement strand
CCTCGGACCTGCTGCCCGAATCGCAGGGCCGCCTGCCGATACGGGTGGAGCTGCGTCCCCTCACCGAAGAGGATTTCGTGCGCATCCTGACCGAGACGGACAACGCCCTGACCCTGCAATACACCGCCCTGATGGGCACAGAACAGGTCACGGTCGATTTTACCGAGGACGGTATCAAAGCCCTCGCCAAGATCGCTGCCGAGGTGAACCAATCGGTCGAGAATATCGGCGCGCGCCGCCTCTATACGGTGATGGAGCGCGTGTTCGAGGAGCTGAGTTTCCATGCGCCCGACCGCGCGGGCCAGTCGGTCACGGTGGACGCGGGTTTCGTGGACAAAAACCTCGGTGAGCTGGCCAAATCCACGGATCTGAGCCGTTACGTGCTCTGATTTTTGCACCAGTCATCTGCGAATAGCACCATGGCCCGCGCGGCCCTGAGCGCAAATCAAGCACTGTGCGCCATAGGCGCCCCGCCGGGTCACGCGCATTTTTGCCCCTTCCCTTCAGCCAGAATTCGCGCCACCAAAGGGCGATGAACACGCTTGGCTTTCTTCGCGACAATGCGCGCTGGCTCTCTGCCGGGGTTCTCCTGACATTCCTCAGCAGCTTTGGGCAGACGTTCTTCATCTCCATCTTCGCGGGCGAAATCCGCGAGGGGTTCGGGCTCAGCCACGGCCAATGGGGCGGTATCTACGCGCTTGGCACCACGGCCTCGGCTATCGTGATGGTCTGGGCGGGTGGGCTGACGGATCGGTTCCGCGTGCGGGGCCTCGGCGCGATCATCCTCGCAATGCTTCTGGCGGCGTGCCTCTTCATGGCGCTTAACCCGGTCTGGTGGCTTTTGCCGCTGGTGATCTTCGCGCTGCGCTTCACGGGCCAGGGCATGAGCAGCCATATCGCCGTCGTTGCCATGTCGCGCTGGTTCATCGCCACGCGGGGGCGGGCACTTTCAGTGGCCACTCTGGGCTTTGCCGCAGGTGAGGCGCTTTTGCCGCTGATCTTCGTCACGCTGATGATCACAATCGACTGGCGCATCTTGTGGGTGGTCGCGGGCGTGATCGCCGCACTTGGAATCCCAGTCCTGATGCTCTTGCTGCGTGAGGAGCGTACGCCGCAATCGCTTGCCGGCTCGAATCAAGCCTTTGGCATGGAGCTGCGCCACTGGACCCGCAACGAGACGCTGCGCCATTGGCTTTTTTGGTTCATGATCCCGGCGCTTCTCGGCCCCTCGGCTTTCAACACTGCGTTCTTCTTTCACCAGGTGCATTTCGCCGAGGTGAAATCCGTGAGCCATATCGAGCTTGTCGCCTTTTTCCCCTTCTACACCGGGGTCAGCATCGCCGCGATGGTGCTGAGCGGCTGGGCTTTGGATAAATTGGGCACTGCGCGGCTCATCCCGTTCATGCAATTGCCGATGGTCGTGGCCTTCCTTGCTTTCGCGCTGGCCGAGACGCCTTTGGGGCTGACCATCGGGTTTCTCTTTCTGGGGCTCAACACCGGGGTGAATACGACCCTGCCCGCCGCCTTCTGGGCCGAGTTTTACGGCACCCGCTATATCGGGTCCATAAAGGCAATGGCGGCCGCAGTGATGGTGTTTGGATCGGCCATCGGGCCGGGGATCACGGGGCTGGGGATCGACATGGGCGTGGGGATCGAGGCGCAATATATCGCCGTTGCCGGGTTTTTCGTTTTCTCAACCGTGATGATGACAATCGGCATCCGGCGCGCCGCACCACGCCTATCGCGGGCGACGTAGATAGACGTAATAGGCGCCGCCGCCGCCATGTTTGCCATGCGCTTCGCTCACCTGCATCACCATCTGCGACAGCGGCGGCAGGCTGAGCCAATGGGGCACGTTATGGCGCAACACGCCCTGCCGGACGGGGATCGGTCCGCTATCATCGGCGCGTTTGCCCTTGCCCGTGATCACGAGGATCAGGCGCTTGCCCTGCCCATGGGCGCGCATGACGAAGCCACTCAGCGCATTATGCGCGCGGTCCACGGTCATACCGTGCAGGTCGATCCGTGCCTCCGGCTGCATCTTGCCGCGCTTGAGCTTGCCAAACGCCTTGCGGTCCATCGTGGGCGGGGCGGGGGTGTGATAATCTGTGAGGCCGGGCAGGGTGTCACGGCTCTGGGCGCGCTCACCAACTTTGAAAGCAGGCAGGGGTAGGGGCTTTTTGGGTGCGGGCGCAACAGGTTGGGCTTTGGGCGCGAAGCGCTCGGCGGGCTTTTCCTTGACGGTCCGGGGCATCAAAGGCTCTGCGGTGCGCGCAACCTGTCTCCAGAGGTCAAGCTCCTCTGGTCGCACCCGGCGACGGCTCATTTCAGCGCCTCCAGCATGAGGGCCTTCATTTCAACGCCTCCGGCACAGGCAAAATCATGTCAGCGCCTCCGGCGCTAGCGCATAGGCGCGCTGGATCGGCATCAAAACAACCATCCGGCCCGGATCACGCAAACGGCGCGCAATTCGCCCCGCCTGATCCCCAGTGCCCATGAACAGATCACCCCGCTGCGCGCCCTTGATGGCAGAGCCTGTGTCCTGCGCGATCATCAGCCGCCTGATCGGCCCGTTTCCACCCTTCTCCACCCACACCGGCGCACCCAGCGTGACATAGGCGGGGTCCACCGCAATCGAGCGTCCCGTAGTGATGGAGCGGTTCATCGCACCCAGTGGCCCCTTTTCGGCAGGCACCTGATCAACGCGGCGGAAAAACACATACGAATCGTTTGTCTGCAAAAGCGCCGCCCCTTCGACCGGGTTGCGCCGGACCCAATTCTGGATCACCTGCGCGCTGACCTGATGGGGCTGATACACGCCGCGCCGCACCAATTATGCACCGACCGAGCGGTAATTATGACCGTTTGAGCCACCGAAACCTACGCGAATCATCTGACCATCGGGTAAGCGCACGCGGCCCGAGCCCTGAATTTGGAGGAAAAATTTCTCGACCGGATCATCCACCCAGACGATCTCGAGACCCCGCCCCCGCATGGCATCCCCGGTCTCGATCTCGCGGCGGGTGAGCCATGGGTTGATCTGCTTGGCCTCGGGCGGCTCGCGGTAAAGCGGATAACGATAGCGCGCGGAAGGTTGCAGGGAGCCGGTCAGCTCGGGCTCGAAATACCCGGTGAAGAGGGCGGGCCGTCCATCCGTGATCATGATGGGGCGGAAGAAAAGCTGGAAAAATCCCTTCGCGTCCGGTCCCTGCTGGGCCAATGCACAAAGCGACAGCCAATCAGGATCGCGCATATCCGGGCAAGTTTCTAAAAACGTGGCCAACGCTTGGGAATGGTCATCCTCTTCCCATCCGTCAAGGTCGGAAAAGCTTAGAATTTCATATGTAGTCTCGGACGCGAAGGCGCCGCCCGGTAGGGGCAGCGCCAATATAAGGGCGGTCAGAGCCGCCCGGATCATTCGCCCGTAGCGACGAGACGCCAGTTGGGATCGTCGGAGCCCATCATGCGCTCAAACGTCCAAATGTCTTTCTGGCGCTTGGATTTGCCGGCCTCGCCTTCGACAAGGTCGCCCTTGGCATTGTAGACAACGGATGTCAGCTCACCGACGAACTTCACGACGACATTGGCCTCGCCTGTCTCGCTGACAAAGCTCGCATCATGCAGGGTCACCTCGCGCACACCAAGGAACTCTGCCTCAATGGTCAGGCCCTGATCTTTGCGCATTTTGATGACATCGTCGAAGGTTTCGGCAACATCGTCGCCAAGTAACGGGCGGATCTGTTCCATATCACCATTCTCAAAGCCCATCAGGATCATCTCATAGGCACCGCGTGCGCCTGACAAGAATTCACCAACAGCAAAAGACGGCTCGGCGCGCTTCATCTCGGCCAAGGCCACAGCGGCTTCGCTATCTTCTGGCACATGGTCGATGATATCATGATCGGGGCCGCCCTCGATCACTTCAAAGCCGGGATTACGGCGCGAAGATGCGCCTTCCATCGGCGCTGGGGGCGCCTCAAAGCCTCCGCGGGTGCCAAGCACGCTGCGCAGGCGCAAGATCAGGAAAACAGCGATGCCGGCAAGGACAAGAAGCTGTATAATGGCCGTGTTCATGGTCACCTCATTCTGGGCAAGACTTGGAAAGCTCCGCGTTCCGACCTTATGTAGGTGAGCATGAGGTCCAAGTCCACCTTGGCCCCTAAAAACAGAAGGATATGCGACTATGTGGCTCCTCTTGGCCTTTATTGCGGTCCCGCTCATTGAAATCGGCCTGTTTATTCAGGTGGGCGGGTGGCTTGGTCTGTGGCCGACGCTGGCGATCGTTCTTGTGACCGCGCTGATCGGAACATGGCTTGTGAGAACCCAAGGGGCTATGGCGATAATGGCGCTGCGCGAGTCCTTTTCAGAGCTTCGCGACCCGACCGAGCCGCTGGCCCATGGGGCGATGATCCTCGTTGCGGGGGTTTTGCTTTTAACGCCGGGGTTTTTTACCGATGCGGTGGGATTTGCGCTTCTGACCCCGCCCTTTCGGCGCGCGGCCTTTCTATACCTGCGTAAGCGAATTCATGTGCAGGGCTTTCAGACAGGCCCAACAGGCCCCTCTGGCCCTCACAGTAGACGCCCCCCGCCGGGGCCCGGCACGATTGAGGGCGATTTTCAGGATGTGACTCCGAATCAGGACGCGCCATCCGGAGACTCGGGATGGACAAAGCATTGAGGCCCGTCCTGAAACGCGATAGATGAGCCAGCGAGTTTAAGAGCACCACATTCAGCAGGAGACGACCATGGCAGATGAGGACACAGGCGCAGCACAAGCCGGAAACGGCGCGGCCCCCAAAGAGCAAGCGCCCCAAGTAAAGATGCAGATCCTGACGCAATTCGTGCGCGATCTCTCGTTCGAGAACGTGCTGGCGCAAAAGGGAATCGGCGGCGAGGTTCAGCCCGACGTAACGGTCAACGTCAACATGGACGCTAAAAAGCGCAGCGCCGAGAACCAGTATGAAGTGATCATCAAAAGCACGATTCAGTCCAAAAACAAGGGCACTGAAGACATGCTGTTCATGCTTGAGCTTGAATATGCGGGCGTTTTTCAGGTGGATAACGTCCCCGAGGATCAGCTGCACCCGTTCTTGATGATCGAATGCCCTCGGATGCTCTTCCCGTTCTTCCGCCGGATCGTGTCCGACGTGACGCGCGATGGGGGCTTCCCGCCACTCAACCTCGAAAACATCGATTTCGTCGGCATCTACCGGCAGGAAATCATGCGCAGGCAGGCCGAAATGGCCAAGGGCGATCAGCCGATCGTATAACCAAGCCTGCGCCACATGGCGCTATCGCCCATGCCATCGACAAAGGTCGCGTGCGCCTTTTCTTCCGCATCGGTTATCCGGGGCGCAAGTTTTTTGGGACGCGGTCCAGCGCGCCATGTCGGCGATTGCGCGGGGCCCGCGCTTTCGCGGCTTTGGGTGCTCAGACCGAAATCCGGCTGCCGCCCGCCGATCAGCTCCAGATAGACCTCAGCCAGGATCTCGGAATCCAGAAGGGCTCCGTGGAGCGTGCGGGCCGTATTGTCGATGTTAAACCGGCGGCAGAGCGCATCAAGCGACGCGGGCGATCCGGGAAATTTTTTGCGCGCAATCATCAGCGTATCAACCGCCTGATCCATCGGCAGCGCAGGCAGTTTGAGCCAGCCTAGCTCGGCATTGATGAATTTCATGTCGAACGAGGCGTTGTGAATCACCATCGTCGATGTGCCGATGAATTCCAGAAAATCGCGTGCGATCTTTGCGAAGACCGGCTTGTCGCGTAGAAAATCATCGCCCAGCCCGTGCACCTGAAACGCCTCGTCCGGCATGGCGCGCTCGGGGTTGATATATTGGTGATAGGTGCGGCCCGTCGGCATGTGGTTTTCCAGCTCGACAGCGCCGATCTCCACGATGCGGTCACCCTGATCCGGCTCAAAACCGGTGGTTTCGGTATCCAGAACGATCTCACGCATGGCGACTTTCCCTGATGGCTGCGAGGATATCTTGGACCTGCGCGCGGGCGTGTTCAACCGTATCTGTAGTGATCACATAATCGGCTAGGCTGCGCTTTTCGGCATCGGGCATCTGCTTGGCGAGGATGGCATCCAGTTGCGCCTCGGTCATGGTGCCACGTTCCAAAACGCGGGCGCGTTGGACCTCCTCGGGGGCGGTGACAACAACGACTGCATTCATATGCTTTTCACCGCGTGTCTCATAGAGAAGGGGGATATCCAGAACCACTATATCCGCCTCGGTCTCGCGGAGAAACTGAGCGCGGTCCCGGGCCACAAGGGGGTGCACGATCCGTTCGATCCGCGCCAGCGCCTCAGGGGTCTTGGCGAGGATGGCCTTCAGCGCATCCCGCGACACCGCACCGTCGTGGACCGCGTCGGGGAATGCTGCCTGCATCGGAGCCACCGCCGCACCACGGCGGGCGTAGAGGCGGTGCACCGCCGCGTCTGCGTCCCAGACGGGGCAACCCGCCTCGGCAAAAAGCTTGGCCGTCGTGGACTTGCCCATTCCGATGGAGCCGGTCAGACCCAGTCGGAATGTCATCTGAGCGCCGCTGCCCGTGTGGCGCTGTCCACTGTGGGGCGCTGGCCGAACCACCGCTCGAACCCCGGCACAGCCTGATAAAGCAACATGCCAAGCCCATCAACCGTGCGGCATCCCATTTCCTCAGCCGTCAAAAGCAGGTTCGTCTTGAGCGGTGCATAGACAAGGTCCGTGACCACGGCACCTTTCTGGAGTCCATCAAGCGGCACCCGTAAAGGCGGCTTCCCCAACATCCCCAGTGACGTGGTATTCACCACCGTAGCGGCATACTCCATTATGTTGCCGGCCTGAACCCAGTCAAAGACGCGCAACCGCTTGCCGAACTCCTGCTGAAGCGCCTCGGCACGCACGCGGGTGCGATTTGAGATCAATATCTCCGGCACACCCGCATCCAAAAGTGCAGCCACCACAGCGCGCGCAGCCCCCCCTGCACCCAGCATCGCTGCGGGCCCCGCACTTGGGTTCCATCCGATTCCGGCGCTTTGCAGGTTTTTCACGAAACCGTAGCCATCGGTGTTATCAGCGTGGATCTTGCCATCCTTGCGAAAGATCAAGGTGTTGGCCGCGCCGATAAGAATGGCCCGGTCTGTCACCAGATCGGCGATCTCTATTACCTTCTCTTTGTGCGGAATCGTGATATTTGCCCCAACAAACCCAGCTTTGGGAAGGCTACGCAAAACAGTCTCCAGATCATCCGGCGCCACATCCATCGGCACGTAATGCCCCGCCAACCCCATATTTTTCAGCCAATGCCCATGAATTTGCGGCGATTTGGAATGTGCAATAGGATGACCGATCACGCCAGCGAGTGGGATTGGATTTAGGCTCATGTCTCAAGGTCTCCACGCAAGCTGAGATAGGAGAGCAGCTCCAAGAGCGGCAGGCCGAGCACATGGAAGTAATCCCCGGCCACGCTGGAAAAGAGCCGCGCCCCCTCTTCCTCCAACTTATATGCGCCAACCGCGTGGCGGATGCTATCCCAGTTTCGCGCGATATAGCTGTCAAGGTAAGCGTTGGAGACATCGCGCATCTGCATCCGGACGGTGCCCACATGACGCCAGAGCGGCTTGCCGGCCTCATAAACCACGCACGCCGTCAGCAGGCGATGCGTCTTTCCACGCATGAATTGAAGCTGCGCCTTGGCCTCCTCGGGGCTCTCGGGTTTGCTCAGAAGGCGCGCATCCAGCTCCAGCACCTGATCGGCGCCGATCACCAACGCATCCGGGCGCTTATCGCTCAGCTTGCGGGCTTTCATTTCGGCCAGTGTATCGGCAATATCGCGCGGTGGCGCACCCTCGGCGACAAGAGCCATACGTATCGCATCCTCATCCACCCGCGCAGCAATAGCCTCAAAGTGCACACCCGCATTTCGGAGAAGCGTGCTGCGGATTTCGGACTGGGAGGCTAGCAGGATGGGGGCAGTCATGTGGATAACCTATGGGGTAGGTGGGGCACGTTCTGTGCGAATAGCGAAGGTTATGCCCGCATGGGACAGTTTGTCCAAGAGCTTGGGGCATGTCAGGAGGTCTGGCAAAAACAATCCGCCTGTGGCTTGTATGAATCCTAAGCTGTGAATAATCGGCTTGGGTCTAGGATTATCCGGACGTTATTCACAAGGTCATTAGCCCATAAGTGCGACATAAAGCTATGAATAATAATGTTTTAGGTTTTTTTCCCACGCCATATGCAAAAATGGAAGGCACCACGAGACGCCTGTGGCCGGGTCTCTGGATAACCAAGGTATCCACAGAATACGGCCTGCCTACTTCATCATCATCCTTTTCTATATCTCTATTTTATTTATAGAGAAGGGCTCAGAGATATGGAGCACGGCATGTCCGATATTTTACTATCCCTCTACCCATGGACGAAGTCACTGCACATCACATCCGTAATCGCCTGGATGGCTGGGCTGTTCTACCTTCCGAGGCTTTTTGTCTATCACGCGGAGCAATCAAAACCGAGTGACAGCCGCGACGATATCTTTCAGGTGATGGAGCTGAAATTATTCCGCCTCATCATGAACCCATCGATGATTGCCACATGGGTTTTTGGGCTCATCCTTGTCGCCACGCCCGGCGTGGTGGACTGGGGCGCTGTCTGGCCCTGGACCAAGGCGGGGAGCGTTCTGGCGATGACATGGTTCCACCACTGGCTTGGGCAGCGTCGAAAAGAGTTCGTCGTGGGTAACAGTCCCGTTTCTGGGCGCACGTTTCGGATCATGAACGAAGTGCCGACCATTTTGCTCGTGGTGATCGTGTTGTCGGTGATCGTTCGGTTCTGATCGAGGGGCAGTGCTGAATTGACTTTGGCTACTGCGCGCTCTATTGCGAGCAACAGCCGCCCGTTCGGGATGTGCGTTTTCCTTAGGCTCTCAAGATGACCCCCGCACATTGGGGGCGCTCAGGTATTTATATGTCCGAAGACCGTCTCAATCTCTCTGACCTCAAGGCGCATACCGCCAAGGATCTTCTGGCTATGGCCGAGGAACTTGAGATCGAAAACGCCACCACGATGCGCAAGGGCGAGATGATGTTCTCGATCCTCAAAGAGCGCGCGGAAGAAGGATGGACGGTATTTGGCGACGGTGTGATCGAAGTGCTTCAGGATGGGTTCGGGTTCCTTCGGTCGCCAGAGGCGAATTACCTGCCCGGCCCCGACGATATTTACGTCTCTCCAGAGATGATACGGCTTTATTCGTTGCGCACTGGTGACACGATCTACGGCGAGATGCAGCAGCCTGAGGAATCGGAGCGCTATTTCGCCCTCACAGGCGTGACATTGATTAATTTCGAGGACCCTGAGAAGGCGCGCCACAAGATTGCATTCGATAATCTTACGCCGCTTTATCCCGATGAGCGGTTCAAGATGGAGATAGAAGATCCAACTATCAAAGATCGCTCGGCCCGGATTATTGATCTCGTGGCACCCATCGGTAAAGGGCAACGATCCTTGATCGTGGCGCCCCCACGGACGGGTAAGACCGTGATTCTGCAGAATATCGCGGCCAGTATCGAGCGTAATCACCCCGAATGTTACCTGATCGTCCTGCTGATTGATGAGCGGCCGGAAGAGGTCACGGATATGCAGCGATCGGTCAAGGGTGAAGTGATCTCGTCCACCTTCGATGAGCCTGCGACACGGCACGTCGCTGTGAGTGAGATGGTGATCGAGAAGGCCAAGCGTCTGGTTGAGCATAAGCGAGATGTTGTTATCCTTCTCGATTCTATCACAAGACTTGGTAGAGCGTACAACACAGTCGTGCCGTCCTCTGGTAAGGTTTTAACGGGGGGTGTCGATGCAAACGCGCTGCAACGACCCAAACGGTTCTTTGGTGCGGCGCGTAATATCGAAGAGGGTGGCTCGCTTACCATCATCTCCACGGCTCTGATCGACACAGGCAGCCGCATGGATGAGGTGATTTTTGAGGAATTCAAAGGGACTGGTAACTCTGAGTTGGTTCTTGATCGCAAAATTGCGGATAAACGCGTGTTCCCAGCTATCGACATTCTCAAATCCGGCACACGTAAAGAAGAACTTCTGGTGAATAAACTTGATCTGCAGAAAACCTTTGTCCTGCGCCGTATTCTGAACCCAATGGGGACGACAGACGCGGTGGAATTCCTGATTTCCAAGCTGAAACAGACAAAGACCAACGCGGAATTCTTCGATTCCATGAACACCTGACACCGGGGGCGCTATGGACACGATTTATGCTCTGTCCTCGGCCCAAGGCAAGGCCGGGGTGGCGGTCGTGCGGGTGTCAGGCGCCCTTGCATTTGCAGCCTGCGCAAAAATTTGCGGCAATCTACCTAAAGCACGACAGACCAGCCTGAGAGTATTGCGCGGCAAAGATGGCTCGCGCATCGATCAGGCGTTGGTGTTGGTATTTGATGAAGGTGCGAGCTTTACGGGTGAGCCAAGCGTCGAGTTCCAGGTGCACGGAAGTACCGCCGTTGTTGCAGCACTTCTGGCCGCACTTGGATCCATAGAGGGGTTGCGGCCAGCGGAAGCAGGCGAATTCACCCGCCGCGCATTGGAGAATGGTCAGCTTGACATGGCGCAGGTCGAAGGGCTCGCCGATTTGTTGGAGGCGGAGACCGAAGCCCAGCGGCGCCAGGCTTTGCGGGTGTTTTCGGGTGATTTGGGTGCGCGAGCCGGTAGGTGGCGAAAGGATTTGATCCGTTCGGCCGCACTCTTGGAAGCGACGATAGATTTCGCTGATGAAGAGGTTCCATCAGACGTGTCGCCGGAAGTAAACGCCTTGGTGGCTGGCGTGCTGGTAGACCTGAAACGTGAGATTGCGGGCGTTGGCGTGGCGGAACGCATCCGTAGTGGCTTTGAGGTGGCGATTGTCGGTGCACCAAATGTTGGGAAATCCACGCTTTTGAACGCTTTAGCGGGGCGGGATGCGGCGATCACATCAGATGTTGCGGGAACCACCCGTGACGTGATCGAGGTGCGGATGGATCTAGGCGGTTTGCCAGTGACTGTTTTGGATACCGCTGGATTGCGCGAAACGGACGATGCCGTAGAGGCGCTGGGGGTTGAGCGGGCCAAAGCCCGAGCTGCGCAGGCCGATGTGCGGGTGTTTTTAACGGGAAATGGCCATAGCTCGCCCGATGGAGCGCAGCCAGGCGATGTGGTTGTCGTAGCCAAGGATGATGCCGGTCTGTCAGGCGGTGTATCGGGGAAAACTGGCGCGGGCCTTTCTGGGTTGATTGAGCGGATCACGAAAGAGCTGTCTCAGAGAGCGTCGGGCGCAGGCCTGGCAACGCGGGTACGGCACCGGGATGCGATGGAGCGTGGTGTGGTCTGCTTGGAGGCTGCGGTGGTGTGGATTGGCCGTGGTGAGGACGGCGCAGATATCGCGGCAGAGGAATTGCGGACGGCTGTTCGGGCGCTCGATTCTCTGCTAGGTAGAGTTGATATTGAAAATGTCCTGGATGAAATCTTCGCGAGCTTTTGTCTCGGGAAGTAGGGAGTGTTTCACGTGAAACATACTGACTTTGATGTTGTGGTTATCGGTGGCGGCCATGCTGGCGCTGACGCAGCGCATGCGGCTGCCCGCATGGGTGCGCGCACGGCTCTGATAACATTAAAGGAGTCAGGGATTGGGGTTATGTCTTGTAATCCTGCAATTGGTGGATTGGGCAAGGGCCATCTGGTGCGTGAGATTGATGCGCTTGATGGGGTTATGGGCCGTGTCGCAGACGCGGCGGGGATCCAGTTCCGGCTGTTGAACCGGCGCAAGGGGCCAGCCGTGCAAGGGCCCCGGGCGCAGGCGGATCGCCACCTGTATCGACGGGCGATGCTTGCAGAAATGCGTGCGCAGCCAAATATACAGATCATTGAGGGGGAGGTGACAGACTTCCTGATGGTGGGCGACCGAGTGTCGGGCGTTATCCTGTCTGATGGATCAGAGATATTGGCCGGAGCGGTTGTTCTCACGACAGGGACATTCCTGCGCGGTGTTATTCATATCGGTGACGTATCACGGCCTGGCGGTCGCATGGGTGATAACCCGTCGGTCAGGCTTGCGGAGCGAATGGACAGTTTTGCGTTGGAAATGGGGCGCTTGAAGACTGGGACGCCGCCGAGGCTGGATGGCAAGACAATCGATTGGAGACATCTCGAAGAGCAGCCTGGAGATGATGATCCCGTATTGTTTTCTTTTCTTTCAAGGGGGGTCAAGGCCCGTCAAGTCTCGTGTGGAATCACGCATACGAATGAGCGGACTCATGACGTAATCCGCGAAAACCTGGCCCGTTCAGCGATGTATGGCGGGCATATCGATGGTGTTGGCCCACGGTACTGTCCATCGATCGAAGACAAGGTGGTCCGGTTTGCCGAAAAGACCTCTCATCAGATTTTTTTGGAACCTGAGAGCTTGTCTGATGATGTGATCTACCCGAATGGCATCTCAACTTCTATGCCAATTGAGGTTCAGGAGGCCTATGTGCGCAGCATTGCTGGGCTTGAGCGGGCCGAGATTCTTCAGCCCGGTTACGCGATTGAATATGATTACCTCGATCCCCGGGCGCTTGATGCAACTTTGGCGGTCAAGGATGTGTCGGGATTTTATCTGGCGGGACAAATCAACGGGACCACAGGATACGAGGAGGCCGCTGCGCAGGGGTTAGTCGCGGGTTTGAATGCGGCGTTAGCCGTTCGTGGTGGTGATCGGGAGGTTTTCAGCCGTGCTGATAGCTATATTGGGGTCATGATTGACGATTTGATCACGCGTGGCGTAACCGAGCCATACAGGATGTTTACGTCTCGGGCGGAATTTCGCCTTTCTTTGCGGGCAGATAATGCTGATCAGCGGCTGACCGGGCGTGGGATTGATATAGGATGTGTCGGACCTGAGCGTCGGAAGACTTTTGAGGCCAAACGGGACGCGTTGTGCGAGGCGCGACAGGCGCTGGAGGCGGTAAGCTTTAGTCCACAGCAGATCGCGCGGGTGGGTGTTGAGGTGAACTTGGACGGCACCAAGCGCAATGGCTTTCAGGTATTGGCGTTCCCAAAAGTAGGGTTCGAAGAGCTGGTCCAGCTGAACCCTGAGTGGGATGATATTGATGCGGTGTCACGCCAACAGCTAGAGCGGGACGCGCTTTATGCCACTTACATTGCCCGACAGGAGCGCGACGTCGCGGTTATGAAGCGCGATGAGATGCAGATTATTCCGGGCGATTTCGAGTATGACGTTGTGGATGGGCTCTCGAACGAACTCAAGACCAAGCTAAAACAAGTACGCCCAGCCGATCTCGCGCATGCAGCACGGATCGATGGAATGACGCCGGCTGGCCTGACCTTGATTTTGACCCGGCTGCGCAAAGCGTCGCGGTCCAAAACTGCATGATGGCCGACGCGGAGCGGCATGTTTCACGTGAAACATCTGAGCGGCTCGATTTGTTCGAGGCGCTGGTGCATAAGTGGAACCCGGCAATCAACCTTGTATCAAAGGGCAGTCTGCCGCATCTGCGAGAGCGTCATATAAACGACTCCGTTCAATTATTTGATATCGCGCCGGATGGCGTGGAGCATTGGGTAGATATTGGTAGCGGGGGCGGCTTTCCGGGCGTTGTAGTTGCTATTTTGATGTTTGAAGCAAGCCCTGGCACCAAAGTAACGCTGGTCGAAAGCGATCAACGAAAAGCAGCGTTCTTGCGCACGGCACTCCGCGAAACGGGTGTCGGCGGCAATGTTCTTTGTGCGAGGGTAGAGGCCCTGGATCCGCTGAAGGCCAATATTTTGTCTGCGCGGGCTCTTGGTGACCTCAGCTTGCTTTTGCCCCTCGCTGCCAAGCATCTGGCGCAGACTGGCGTGGCGATTTTTCCAAAAGGCCGAACGTGGCAGGCGGAGCTTCAGTCGGCAAAATCTGAGTGGAATTTCGAATGTCGTGTTGATATGAACAAAATTGAACCGGATGCGGCGATTTTGTCGATCCAAGGAGTGTCCCGTGCCTGATCCAACGCGCCCTGACGGCCCCCGCATCATTTCCATTGCCAATCAAAAAGGCGGCGTGGGTAAAACAACGACGACCATTAACCTTGGCGCGGCCCTTGCTGAGAAGGGTTTGCGCGTTCTGATCGTTGATTTGGACCCGCAGGGGAACGCTTCAACCGGACTTGGTGTTGAGGCGGATGATCGGGAATTCACGACCTACGAGCTTTTGCTGGAAGACATTGATCTCGGAGACGTTGTTCAGGTCACCAAGAATGAAAACCTGATGATTATCCCGGCGACAGTTGATTTGAGCTCAGCGGATATTGAGCTGATTTCAAACGAAAAAAGGAGCTATCTGCTCCATGATGCCCTCCGCCAGACGGCAATGGATCGGTATGATCTGGACTACATTCTGATTGACTGCCCTCCATCGCTCAATCTTTTGACGGTTAACGCTATGGTCGCTTCTCATTCTGTGCTCGTGCCACTGCAAAGCGAGTTTTTCGCGCTGGAAGGTTTGTCGCAGTTGATGCTGACAATTCGAGAGGTCCGCCAGACGGCCAATCCAGCCCTTCGGATCGAAGGCATCGTGCTGACAATGTTTGATGCCCGCAACAATCTGTCGGCTCTGGTGGAAAAAGACGCGCGGGATAATCTTGGTGATCTCGTGTTTCAGACACTGATCCCGCGGAATGTGCGCGTCAGTGAGGCTCCGTCTTTCGCACTTCCTGTGTTGAGTTATGATTCAAAATCACGAGGCGCGGAGGCGTATCGGGCTTTGGCGACAGAGCTTGTATCGAATAAAGGCCGCGTGGCGGCATAAATGAGGAGTTAGGGCGATGGTAAACAAAAAAGCAAAGCAGCGCGGGCTTGGCCGTGGTCTGTCCGCCCTTATGGCCGATGTGGCGGATCAACCAGTGAGCGGAGCCCCTGAGGTGCCCGCCGCGGACCTGCGTGTGCCCATTGAGAGAATCCAACCGAACCCAGATCAGCCGCGACGCTTCTTTGATCCAGAGCTTTTGGCCGATCTTTCGCGCTCCATAGCTGAGAAGGGCGTTATTCAACCGTTGATCGTGCGTCTCAAGCCGGGTGCTCCTGAGATGTATGAGATCGTGGCCGGGGAGCGGCGATGGCGCGCGGCGCAGCAAGCCAAGCTGCATGAGCTGCCTGTGATTGTGCGGGAATTCGACGATCTGGAGGTTCTAGAGATTGCGATCATCGAGAATGTGCAGCGCGCGGATCTCAATCCGGTCGAGGAGGCGGCGGGATACGCGCAGCTGATGGAAAAATTTGGCCATACACAAAAAAAGCTCGCAGAGGCGCTAGGCAAAAGTCGCAGCCATATCGCCAACACGATCCGTTTGATGCAGCTTCCGAGCGGGGTTCAGGCCTTTGTTCGGGAAGGTAAATTGTCTGCGGGTCATGCGCGTTCTTTGATTACGGCGCGTGATCCACTGGCGCTCGCCAAGCAGGTGATTGCGAAAGACCTGTCCGTCCGCGCGACGGAGCGTTTGGTCAAGACGGACGCGGCGAAGGAGAACGTCTTTAGTAAGACGGGTCAAACTGTTGCTGGGAAGAAATCTCAGGAAAAAGACGCAGACACACGCGCACTTGAGGGCGATCTGTCGGCCACTTTGGGTATGAAAGTGTCGATTGATACTGAAAAGACGGGGGAAAACGGCGCGGTTACGATCCGCTTTGACTCTTTTGATCAGCTTGACGCGCTGTGTGGGATTTTGTCGAAAACCTAGGGCGCAAGAAGTTCGGCGATCACGCTGTTGAGCACGATTCGGCCGCTGGTCGTCGCACGTAAACGAACTCCATCGCTCTCAACCACCCCAAGATTGGTGAGGTCCGCAAGCCGTTCTTCGTTCAGGCTTCCGGGTGACAGTGCGCCGAGCCTGTTCAGGTCTACGCCTTCGGTCAGCCGCAAGCCCATGATCAGAAGCTCTGATGCCTGATCTTCGGCGCTGATCGTTTCATGCGGCTTTTCCGTCGTCCCATTCGTCGCGCGCCTAAGCCAAATATCGGGCAACATGTAGGCTTCAGTCGCAAAGCGCTGGCCGTCGAGGGTTAGCCGACCATGCGCGCCTGGACCAATTCCAACGTAATCGCCATGTCGCCAGTAGATAAGGTTGTGCCGCGATTCAGAGCCGCTTTGGGCGTGATTAGAGACTTCATAGGCCGGCATGCCCGCCGCCTCGCAGACATCTTGTGTCAACTCATACATATCAACGCCCAGATCTTCAGTGGGCAGACCGCGTAGCTTCCCAATTTTGTCGCGTGCGCCGAAGGCTGTTCCGGGCTCGATGGTCAGCTGATAGAGGGACAAGTGGTCGATTGCCATGGTCAGCGCCTCATTCAGCTCGGCCCGCCAATGGTCCAGCGTTTGATCCTGCCGCGCATAGATCAAGTCAAAGCTCACCCTGTCAAAACAGGCTCTTGCGATATCGAACGCGGCGCGCGCCTCAGCGGCGGAATGGAGCCTGCCCAGCCGTTTCAGATCCGTGTCATTCAGAGCCTGTATGCCCATTGAGACCCTGTTTACCCCCGACTCTGCGTAGGCGCGGAAGCGACCGGCTTCAACAGAACTGGGGTTCGCCTCCAATGTGACCTCAAAGTCATTCGCTAGCGTCCAGTGTTGTCCGACCCGTTCCATTATGCGGGCAACGGTATCGGGGTTCATGAGGCTAGGAGTGCCGCCGCCGAAGAAGACCGAATTCAGGACACGGCCTTGTGTGAGGGCGGCCGTGCGGTCAAGCTCGCGCAGGTACGCGTCTGCCCATGCGGCTTGGTCGATTGTCCGGCTGACATGGCTGTTGAAGTCGCAATAGGGGCATTTGGCCTCGCAATAGGGCCAATGGATATAGAGGCCGAAGCCCCCGTGCCGCCAATCCTCAGTCAAAACAGCCCTTCACCAGCTTGGCGAACGCATCCGCCCGGTGGCTGATCTCATTCTTGGCCCAGCGGTCCATCTCGCCGAATGTAATGTCATAACCGTTGGGTTGAAAAATGGGGTCATACCCGTGGCCTTGCGTGCCTCGCAGTGGCCAGACGATCTGCCCCTCGACCGTGCCAGGAAACACTTCGTCATGCCCATCGGGCCAAGCGAGGACCAATGTGCAGCAGAACCGCGCGGTCCATGGCTTAGGCGTATCAGACGCGATGATCCGATCATGTGCCTTGGTCATGGCCATGACAAAGTTCCGACCAGAGCCTGTTTCTGCCCAATCGGCGGTATAGACCCCTGGAGCACCGCCCAATGCGTCAATCTCGATCCCGGAATCATCCGATAGCGCGGGCAGCCCCGTGGCCACTGCCGCCGCATGGGCCTTGATCCGTGCGTTGCCCGCGAAGCTGGTTTCTGTCTCGTCCGGCTCGGGCAGGTTCTTGTCGGCTGCGCCCACCACGCCAACGCCGTAAGGCTCCAGCAGTGTGGCGATCTCCTCAAGCTTGCCCGCGTTGTGGGTTGCGACAAGCAGGGTCTGGCCGGTGAATTTACGCACCCACTGCCTCCCGTTGCAGCGTGGCAAGCTCGCCCACGCCTTTTTCGGCCAGATCCATCAACTGGTTCATCTGATCGCGGCTGAATGTGGAGCCTTCGGCGCTCATCTGCACCTCGATCAGACGGTGCGAGGCGGTCATGATGAAGTTCCCGTCCACGCCCGCTTCGCTATCCTCGGGATAGTCAAGATCCATCACGGCCTGTCCTGCATAGATGCCGCAGGAAATCGCGGCGACCGGATCAACCATCGGATCGCTGACCACTTCACCGGTTTTCATCAGCTTCAGCACGGCGATTTTCAGCGCGACCCAGCCTCCTGTGATAGATGCGCACCGCGTGCCGCCATCGGCTTGGATCACATCGCAATCGACTGTGATCTGCCGCTCGCCCAACGCGACTCGGTCCACGCCCGCCCGGAGGCTCCGCCCGATAAGACGCTGGATCTCAACCGTGCGCCCGCCCTGTTTGCCGGCCGTGGCCTCGCGGCGCATCCGGCTGGTGGTGCTGCGCGGCAGCATGCCGTATTCCGCAGTGACCCAACCCAGACCTGAGCCCTTCACGAACGGCGGCACCCGGTCCTCAATGGTTGCGGTGCAAAGCACATGCGTGTCGCCCATCCGGATCATGCAGGAGCCTTCTGCGTGTTTCGTGACCCCTGTTTCGATTGAAACAGGCCGCATTTCGCTTAAGTGTCTTCCCGAGGGGCGCATCATTTGATCCTTTATTCGTTTGAAAGGGGGGATATCGCGCGACGCGGCAAGAGCCAAGCCCGATTGACCTTTGATGCCCCTGAGATTTAATGGCCTCATCTTATAGGATTGCACTCCCGATGACTGATGGCAGAAAGCTGCTGGAAGAAATGAACGACCGCTCGCGCGAGGTGTTTCGCCGGGTGGTCGAGGGTTATCTTGCGTCCGGCTCGCCCGTGGGTTCACGCACCCTGACCCGTGATATGAGCGAAAAAGTCAGCGCCGCAACAATCCGCAATGTGATGCAAGACCTTGAATTCATGGGTCTTCTGGGCAGTCCGCACATCAGCGCAGGACGTGTGCCCACGCAAGAAGGGCTGCGCATGTTCGTTGATGGCCTTCTTGAGGTCGGCGATTTGCAAAGCTCTGACCGGGCGCTCATGGACAGCACCATGTCGAGCAATAGTGACGATGTGGGCGACATTCTGGACCGCATCGGCTCGGCCCTGTCGGGGGTGACAAATGGCGCATCGCTGGTTTTGGCGCCAAAACATGAGGCGCCGATCAAACATATCGAGTTTGTGAGCCTTGGACACGACCGCGCTTTGGTTGTTTTGGTCTTTGCCGATGGTCATGTGGAGAACCGGATTTTCACCCCGCCACCAGGGCAGACGCCCAGCTCTATGCGCGAGGCGGCAAATTTTCTCAATTCGCTGATCGAGGGCCGCACGCTCAGTGATTTGCAAACCGTGATCAGCCGGCTGATTCAGGACCGTCGACAGGAGATCGACAAGCTTGCCCACGCCATGGTCCAAAGTGGCATCGCCGCGTGGGACGGCGAAGGGGAAACCCCCGAGCGTCTGATTGTGCGGGGGCGCGCGAATCTTCTGGAAAATGGGGCTGAGGAGGGTGATCTTGACCGGATCCGCAGGCTCTTTGACGATCTGGAGCGCAAGCGCGATATCGCCAATTTCCTTGAACTGGCCGATGAAGGCGAGGGCGTGCGCATTTTTATCGGCTCTGAGAACAAACTTTTCTCACTTTCGGGTTCCTCTTTGGTTGTCTCCCCTTATATGAACTCTGACCGAAGAATCGTCGGTGCGGTCGGCGTGATTGGGCCGACACGTCTCAATTATGGGCGGATCGTTCCGATCGTTGATTATACCGCGCAATTGGTGAGCAAGCTGATCGCCGACAGAAGTTAGAGGGCATGACGATGGCAGAGCCGAAAAACGATGATTTCCTGGATGACGTGGATACTGCCGAGGCAGAGGCCTATGCAGAGGAAATGTCCGAGATATCCGAGGAGGAAATCGAGCTTGATACGGTCCGCGCTGAGCGGGACGCATTCCAGGACAAGTTCATGCGCGCCTTGGCCGAAGCCGAGAATATGCGCAAGCGCGCTGACAAGGATCGGCGCGAGGCAGAGAATTATGGCGGCTCCAAGCTGTCCCGCGATCTGCTTCCCGTCTATGACAACATGAAGCGCGCGCTCGACACGGTCACGGAGGAGCAAAAAGCGGCCTCTCCCGCTCTTATCGAAGGCATTGAACTGACCATGCGGGAACTGGTAAATGTGTTTGCCAAACACGGTGTGCGGATCGTCTCGCCCGATGTCGGCGATCGGTTTGATCCAAACTTGCATGAAGCGATGTTCGAGGCTCCGTTGCCCGGTACCAAGGCGGGCGATATCATTCAGGTCTCTGCTGAAGGCTTCATGCTGCATGACCGTATCCTGCGTCCCGCGCAGGTTGGAGTGTCGTCTCTGCGCGAGTAGTCTTAGCGCGGGACCTTCGCTGCCCAATCTCGCGCAAAGATAAGAGTGCCGTTCTCCCAAGCCTCAAGGGTCTGCGTGATCTCGAAATGATCGCGCAGCCCGCGCATCTGTGATGTTACGCGCGTCTCAATCTTCCAGTCACCACGCCCCAGCATCCTGTCCCATGTGATATCCGCCACGGCGCTACTTGGATCATCCGGGTGGATGCTCCACAGCTCAGCCATCGCACTTCCGGTGATGAGGCCGGTTTCCACGTCCTCCTGTGCCCCGTGATCGCCGTGCACACGCAGGGTAATCTTGCCGTCCTCTGCCATAGTGCGTGTCTTATCTGCAGTTTTGTCGCGGATCTGTCGGTATTTCCGCTCCTCCATTGGCTTTGGCGCATCAAAATTGACCGCTGCCCCGGCGCAGGAGGTGAGAATGGGCAGCTCGAGCGCGCCCAAAGTTACCGTCAGTTGACCAAAGCCCGGCTCAGGCCAGCAATAGGGCCAATAGCTGCTAGACAGCGCGACCCTGAGCCGGTGCCCCTTGGGCAGGCGATAGGCGGCCTGATCCAAGGAGAGCGCAATCTGATAATCCGTCCCCGGCTCCATAGGCTCGGCAGTCTCAAATCCCTCGCGGAAAGCGAGGTTTAGCAACCCTGTCGAGATGAGATGGCTGGTGCCGTCTGGCCTCAGGTCACAGAGCCGGGCGATCACCTGTCCTTTTGGCGTGTCTGAACGAAGCGTCAGTGATAGCTTTGGCGCGCCGATCACCTCAGTGTCCTCAACCAGCGGCACTGTGTCGAAGCAAAGGCTCCGTGCGTCATCGGCAATCTGATCTTCCGGCATCTCAAACGGGCCAAGGCCAAAGGGAAAATACTCCCCAGCGCCCTCACCACATCTCAAATCAGGCTCTAATATGGCCGAGAACGGCTCTGCTTTGCCCATGGCCTTCTCGGAAAACCCAAGCACTTGCCGCTCGACTTCACCCCCGCTCAGGCCGCGCCAAGCACCCGGCCGGAAAGTCAGGCCATTATTGGGAGGGATGCTGTCCATCACATAGGCGCGGTAATTGGCATCATACTCAACGCCCGTTTCTGCGTCCTTCAACCATCTATCCCACCACCGGAGCGCCTCGCCCAGATAATCAATCGACGGGCCGATGGTGCTGATATTTGGATATTTGTGGCCCCAAGGACCAAGTATTGCCTTCACCTCACCATTGAGACCCTCGGCCATCGCCGCAGGTGCGTTGCGATAGCCATCGTGCTGACCACAGATCGCAAGCACCGGAGCTTTGATCGCGGCGTAATCCTCGCATATCGATCCGTGCTTCCAATAAGCGTCGCGCGTGGGATGCGCGACCCACCGTTCTGCCACGAATGGCGTGTGTTCGAGCCTCTTCAGCCACGTCTCGCGCCAAGTGTCCGGCCGTAGCGCCGGGTCGGGCGGGGTTGAGAGCCATGACGTGATCGTGGCGGCCCAGCCGATATTCTCGCTTAGCTGAATACCGCCCTTATAGTGAATATCATCATGGTATCTGTCCGCAGTGGTCCCGATGCTGATCACCGCGCGCAGCGGTTCTGGCGCGCGGGCGGCAATCTGCACACCGTTAAAGCCACCCCAGGAAATCCCCTGAATTCCGACACGTCCGTTGCACCATGGCTGCTCTGCGATCCAGTGTATAAAATCGACACCATCCGAAAGCTCACGTTCCGAATATTCATCGTCAAAGAGCCCCTCACTCTCCCCGCATCCGCGCCGGTCGATCCGCAGGCAGACATATCCATGCGCCGCAAAATGCGCGTGCATCCCGTGGTCGCGCGCGGCGGTCCCATCGGATTTGCGGTAGGGGAGATATTCGATAATAGCGGGAAGAGGCGTGTCCGACGCGCTTGCGGGCATCCAGACGCGGGCCGACAATTGTGTGCCATCCGGGAGCGGGATGAGCATATCAGGGATGATCTCAACAGCGATTTGGGCTTTGTCAGTCACTGTTTTTAGCCTCCACAAGGGCTTTGAGGTCATAGATCAGATTGAGCGCCTCGCGTGGGCTGAGTTGGTCGGGGAGAATATCCGACAGCTTTTCTTCGACAGCGGATGGGGCAATGTCCTGAAGCTGTGGGGCGGGTGCGGCGCGCGCCGAGAACAGCGGCAGATCATCGATCAATGTTTCGCGGGCAGAGCCACCCTCCCGCTCCCCGCGCTCCAACGCATCCAGCACGACGCGCGCCCGCTCGATCACCGAAAGGGGCAACCCCGCCAGTTTCGCCACCTGCACTCCGTAGGACCGGTCCGCCGCGCCGCGCCGCACCTCGTGCAGGAAGATCACATCGCCCTCATGCTCTTTCACGGCCACGGTGGCGTTGTCGACGCGCTCCAGCTTGTCCGTCAGGTTGGTCAGCTCGTGGTAATGCGTGGCAAAAAGCGCGCGGCAGCCGTTGACCTCATGCAGGTGTTCCAGCGTGGCCCAAGCGATGGAGAGGCCGTCATAGGTGGCTGTTCCCCGTCCAATTTCGTCAAGGATAACAAGCGCATGATCGTCTGCCTGATTGAGGATTGCGGCGGTCTCGACCATCTCCACCATGAAGGTGGAGCGCCCACGGGCCAGATCATCGGACGCGCCCACGCGGCTGAAAAGCTGGCTGACCACGCCGATATGGGCGGCTCGGGCGGGCACGTAGCTGCCCATTTGCGCCATTAATGCGATCAGAGCGTTTTGCCTCAGGAACGTCGATTTACCTGCCATGTTCGGCCCGGTCAGAAGCCAAACGTCATGGCCTGTGCCGAGCGTGCAATCATTGGCTATAAACGGCCCCGCGCCTTGGCTGCGCAACGCCGCCTCGACCACAGGATGCCGCCCGGCGGAGATATCGAGCGCACGGCTGTCGTCGACCTTGGGGCGGCACCAATCCTGATCGACAGCGAGGTCGGCCAGGGCAGCGGTCAGATCAAGCTCTGACAGGGTGCGAGCGGTCTGCGAAATCTCGGCAGAGCGCTCAAGAACAGCCTGCTTTAAGGTCTCATAGAGCCGCTTTTCAATCTCCAGTGCCCGCCCGCCTGCGTTGAGGATCTTGGTCTCCATCTCTGACAGTGGCACGGTGGTGAAGCGGAGTTGATTGGCGGTCGTCTGGCGATGTTTGAACGTCTCGTTCAGCGGCGCAGAGAGCATTTTTTCTGCATGGGTTGCGGTGACCTCGATGAAATATCCAAGGACGTTGTTGTGCTTGATCTTGAGGGAGGAGACGCCGGTCAGATCCGCATATTCGCTCTGCATTGCCGCGATGACGCTGCGACCTTCGTCGCGCAGGGTGCGGGCTTCGTCCAGCTCGCCGTCATACTCCGGCGCTATAAAGCCCCCGTCTCGGACCAGGAGGGGAGGCTCTGCGACAAGCGCATCGTCCAGAAGGGTCAAAAGGGTATCTTGGCCAAGAAGCGCCTCAGCGTCTGAAGCCAGCATTTCGGGGAGGCTCGATGTCTCCATAAGGCCCGCGATATGCTCGGCCCCGCTCAGCCCGTTGCGGATTGCAGCCAGGTCCCGAGGGCCGCCGCGATCCAAGCCCAGACGCGAGAGCGCCCGATCCAGATCGGGCACCTGGCGCAGGGCCTCGCGCAAATCTGTGCAGAGGCCCCGTTTCTCGACCGCGAAGGCGACATTGGCCTGCCGCGCGAGAATTGTGCCGAGGTCCCGTGAGGGGCTGGAGAGGCGCCGCTCCAACAAGCGCCCGCCACCTGCTGTCACCGTGCGATCCATCGCGGCAAGTAGGGAGCCTGCCCGCCCGCCGCCAAGGGCATGGGTCAACTCCAGATTGCGGCGGGTCGCGGCGTCGATCTGCATGGCGCTGGCCAGAGCCTCGCGCTGGGGTGGGCGCAGGAGGGGCAGTTTGCCCTTCTGCGTGATCTCCAGATATTCCACCACTGCGCCCAAGGCTGCAATCTCGGGGCGGGTGAAGTTGCCATAAGCCTCCAACGTGCCGACACCGAACAGGGTGCAGAGCCGTTTCTCGGACCCGGTGCTGTCAAAGGCCGCGCGCGCCAGTGGGGTCATGGCAGCACCCGATTCAGTCACTGTTTCCGCCCAATTTGGATCACGCGTATCGGCGACCAGAACCTCGGAGGGGCGCAGGCGGGCCAGTTCAGGCCCGATACGGGCCGCGCCCAAGGGCATGACATGAAGCGCGCCGGTGGAAATATCGGTCCACGCCAGCGCATGCTCCCCGCGCACCTCGGCGATGGCGGCGAGGAAATTGTGCCGCCGGGCGTCTAGCAATGTCTCCTCGGTCAACGTGCCTGGGGTGACGAGGCGCACGACCTCGCGCCGCACCACCGATTTGGAGCCGCGCTTTTTGGCCTCTGTTGGGCTTTCCATCTGCTCGCAGACCGCCACGCGAAACCCTTTGCGGATCAGCGTCAGAAGATACCCTTCGGCCGCATGAAATGGCACGCCGCACATCGCAATATCCTCGCCCAGATGCTTGCCGCGTTTTGTGAGTGCAATATCGAGCGCCTCTGCGGCGGCGACGGCATCGTCGAAGAAAAGCTCGTAGAAATCGCCCATGCGGTAGAACAGCAGCGCGCCGTCATACTGCGCCTTGATCTCCAGATATTGCGCCATCATCGGCGTTACGGCTGAATTGGCTGCTGTCACGTGCTGTCCCCCATGCTGCTGGAGCCTACAAACCAACGCTGGAAGGCGAAAGGGCAAAGAGCATACCGTTGAGCCGCGCCGCGTGTGCGGCTATGGATGGTGAGCCCAAATGCAAGGAACGCCCCTATGTCCAACCAGAAAATCACCGCTGAAGAGGCGCTCGCCTTTCATCTGGAGCCAACACCCGGCAAGTTTGAGATCACCGCAACGGTCCCAATGACCACGCAACGCGATCTGAGCCTCGCCTATTCGCCCGGTGTCGCGGAGCCCTGTCTGGCCATCGCGGAGAACCCGGAGACGGCTTACGATTACACCAACAAGGGTAACCTGGTTGCTGTGATTTCCAACGGGACGGCGGTGCTGGGGCTTGGGAACCTTGGCGCGCTGGGCTCCAAGCCCGTGATGGAGGGCAAGGCGGTGCTCTTCAAACGGTTTGCGGATGTGAATTCCATAGATATTGAGCTCGATACCGAGGACCCTGACGCGTTTTGCAACGCGGTGCGGCTGATGGGGCCGACCTTTGGGGGAATCAACCTCGAGGATATCAAGGCGCCGGAATGTTTCATCATCGAGCAGCGCTTGAAGGAGGAGATGGATATCCCCGTCTTCCATGACGATCAGCACGGTACGGCGGTGATCTGTGCCGCGGGGCTGATCAATGCGCTGCATATCTCGGGCAAGAAGATCGAGGATGTGAAGATTGTTCTCAACGGGGCTGGGGCCGCCGGGATCGCGTGTATTGAGCTTTTGAAACGCATGGGCGCGCGCCATGAAAATTGCATCACTTGCGACACGAAAGGCGTGATCTATCAGGGCCGTACCGAGGGGATGAACCAGTGGAAATCGGCCCATGCGGTGAACACCAAGCTGCGCAGTCTTGAGGAGGCGATGGAGGGCGCGGATGTGTTTCTCGGCGTCAGCGCCAAGGGCGCTGTGACGCCTGAAATGGTTTTGAGCATGGCGCCAAACCCGGTGATTTTCGCCATGGCGAACCCGGATCCAGAGATCACACCGGAGGAGGCCCATGCGGTGCGCGAGGATGCAATCGTGGCGACAGGGCGCAGCGATTACCCCAATCAGGTGAATAATGTGCTCGGCTTTCCCTATCTTTTCCGTGGTGCGCTGGATGTTCATGCGCGCGCGATCAACGATGAGATGAAGATCGCCTGCGCCGAGGCTTTGGCCGCCCTTGCGCGCGAGGACGTGCCGGATGAGGTCGATATGGCTTATGGGCGCAAGCTGACCTTTGGGCGCGATTACATCATCCCCACGCCTTTTGATCCGCGCCTGATCTATACTATTCCCCCCGCCGTGGCGCGGGCGTGTATGGAGACGGGGGCGGCCCGGCGGCCCATCGTGGATATGGAGGCCTATGAGGTCTCGCTGAAATCGCGGATGGACCCGACGGCGAGCGTTATGCGCTCGATCAATGCGCGGGCACGTAATGCACAGGCGCGGATGATATTTGCCGAAGGGGACGATCCGCGCGTGCTGCGCGCCGCCGTGCAATATCAGCGTGCAGGCATGGGTGAGGCCATTGTCGTGGGGCGTGAGGCGGACGTAAAGGCCAAGCTGGAGGCCGCTGGAATGGCTGATGCGGTGGCCGAGCTCAACGTGGTAAACGCCGCCAATTCCAGCGATCTGGAGGCCTATCGCGCCTTTCTTTATGACAGACTTCAGCGCAAAGGCTTTGACCGGCAGGACGCTTATCGCCTTGCTGCGCGGGACCGGCACGTCTTCGCATCCTTGCTTCTGGCGCATGGGGTGGGAGACGGGCTCGTCACCGGGGCCACGCGCAAATCGGCGCATGTTTTGGAATTGATCAACCACGTGTTCGACGCAGACGCGGCTCATGGTGCCGTGGGTGTTACGGTGATGATGCATAAAGGCCGGATTGTTCTGGTGGCCGATACGTTGGTCCATGAATGGCCCGATCAGGAAGATCTGGCCACAATTGCCAAGCGTTCCGCCGGGGTCGCGCGGCATTTGGGGTTGGAGCCTCGTGTGGCTTTCGTCAGCTTCTCGACCTTTGGCTATCCAAAATCCGAGCGCGCCGAGAAAATGCACCTTGCACCCAGCGTGCTTGAGGCGCGCGGAGTGGATTTCGAGTTCGAGGGCGAGATGACCGTCGACGTGGCTTTGAACGTCGCCGCGCAACAGGCCTATCCGTTTCAGCGGCTGACCGGCCCGGCCAATATCCTCGTGGTGCCCGCACGCCATTCCGCGTCGATCTCGGTCAAGCTGATGCAGGAGATGGCGGGGGCTACGGTGATCGGACCCATTTTGGCGGGTGTGGATCAGTCGATCCAGATTTGCTCCACCACCGCAACAGCCAATGATATCCTGAACATGGCGGTCCTTGCGGCGTGCAAAGTGGGCTGAACGCTCAGTATTTGGCGGCGAAGGGGGCCGACGCGCCCCACAGCGCTTTGACCCGTTTGTCGCGGCCACACGATATGCGGTAGCGCTTGTAGGCCTCGGACTGTCGTTTGGGGCCGAAGCGGGTGACGATCAGTTTGGTGCCTTTATAGTAATCCTGATGGTAAGCCTCGGCCGGGTAGAAGGCTTGTGCTGTGAGGATGGGGGTCACGATGGTTTGTCCCAGCACCTGCTCGGCTTCGGCCTTTGCCTTGGTCGCGGCGTCTTTTTGCGCATCGCCATTGTAGAAGATCGCGGTGCGGTAGCTGTCACCCCGGTCGCAGAACTGCCCGCCCGCATCGGTGGGATCGACCGAGCGCAGGAACATCGACAGGATCTGATCACGGGTGACTTGCCTTGGGTCAAACTGGATCTGCACCGCTTCATAATGCCCTGAAGCGCCGCCCTTCACCTGCTTGTAGGTTGGGTTCGAGACCGTCCCGCCCGTATAACCGGATACGACCTCCTTCACGCCCTTCACGCCCTCAAAATCGGACTCGACGCACCAAAAACATCCTCCCGCTACGGTCAGCACCTCGGTGCTGGCGGCGTGGGCCTTGCCCGTCTGGGCAGCGAAGCCCACAACGATCAGCCCGGCGAGCAGAATAGATTTCACTTTGGTCATAGCAGTCAGCATTGTGCGCCCCTCCTTGGGATTGCGGCTACCATGACCCAAGACTGGTGCCGGGCCAATATGGCGAAACACATCCTCACGCGGAGGTGACGACGTTTTACCACTTGAGGCAGAGTTGCCGCGCGCCTAGCCTTCCTTTGTAACAATCGGGGGGCGGGCATGGACCATCCATCAGGGCACCAGACGACGCATCAGGCCGAGGAGGACGCCCGCAACGAGGCGATTGTGATCTGGCTCAACGGGCGGATCGTGCCCAAGGCCCAGGCTTTGGTCAGCGTCTATGACAGCGGATTCATGCTGGGCGATGGGGTTTGGGAAGGGCTGCGGCTTTATGATGGGCATTGGGCCTTCGCAGATGAGCATCTGGACCGGCTTTTTGAGGCGGCCAAGGCGATTGATCTGGATATCGGGATGGATTGGGGCGGCGTGATGCAGGCCCTGATCGATACGCAGGCCGCAAACGCGATGGTCACGGACGCCCATGCGCGGCTGATGGTGACGCGGGGGGTGAAAACGCGCCCCTTTCAGCATCCCTCGCTCAGCCGCCAAGGCCCCACGATGACAATCATCATGGAGCACTCCAAACCCTCAATCCCGCGCCCCATCCGCCTTGCCACGGTCCCACACCTGCGCGGCTTGCCGATGACCCAGGACCCCAAGCTCAATTCCCACTCAAAGCTCAATTGCATCCTCGCCTGCATCGCGGCGGAGAAGGCGGGGGCCGATGAGGCCTTGATGCTGGACGTGCATGGGTTTGTGAACACGACCAACGCCTGCAACTTCTTCATCGTGCGCAAGGGCGCGGTCTGGACCTCGACCGGGGACTATTGCATGAACGGGATCACGCGGCAGAAGGTGATTGATCTGTGCCGCGTGGGTGGCATCCCGGTCTATGAGCGGAACTTCAGCCTCGTGGATACTTACGGCGCCGATGAGGCGTTTCTGACGGGCACGTTCGGGGCGCAGACCCCTGTCGGTGCGATTGACGGGCGGCAGATCGGTGATGGGCAGCTTGGACCGGTCACGACGCGGCTGCGCGCGCTTTATAAGGATCTGATCGTGCAGGAGCGTACCCTTCAGGAGCGCGGCGGATGAGGATTGCCATGTGGTCTGGGCCGCGCAACCTGTCTACGGCGATGATGTATAGCTTTGCCGCGCGGGGCGACTGCGCCGTGGTGGATGAGCCTTTTTACGCCGCTTATCTGGAGCGCACGGGGATTGCGCACCCCATGCGGGAAGAGGTTCTGGCCACGCAAACGACGGATACAGATGCGGTGGTACGCAGCCTGCTTGGCCCCCATGAAGGCACACATTTCTATCAAAAGCACATGACGCAGCATATGGTGGACGGCATCCCGCGCGACTGGATGCGCGATGTTGCCCACGTGTTTTTGATCCGTCATCCGGCACGTGTCGTGGCCAGTTTTTCCGCCAAATATGATGCGACCACGCTGGAGGATATCGGGTTCATTCAGCAGGGCGCGCTCTATGCGGGGCTTCGCGACATTGGGCAGCGGCCCGTTGTGGTAGACGCATCGGATATTCGCGCCGATCCGGCGGCTGTCTTGCAGCGGCTCTGTGCCGCGATCGGGATCGACTGGACCGAGCGGATGCTCCGCTGGCCCGCGGGTGGGCATGCGGCGGACGGTATCTGGGGCGCGCATTGGTATGGGGCGGTCCGACGCTCCACCGGGTTTGCGGCGGCGGAGGGCCCGCTGCCCGTCCTGAGCGGCGCGCAGGCAGAGCTGGCCGAGGCCGCTCTGCCCTCTTATCGCACCTTGGAAGCCGCCAAGATCTGAGGCTTTAGCCCTTGAGCCGACGATCCCGCGCTGCCAGAAGTTTGAGGCGCAGCGCGTTCAGCTGAATGAAGCCCGCCGCGTCTTTCTGATCATAGGCGCCCGCGTCATCCTCGAACGTCACATGCGCCTCGGAATAGAGCGAGTGATCCGACCAGCGGCCCACGCAGGTCGCCATGCCCTTGTAAAGCTTGAGCCGGACGGTGCCGGTCACGTGTTTCTGGCTGTGGTCGATGGCAGCTTGCAGCATCTCGCGCTCGGGCGAGAACCAGAAGCCGTTATAGATCAGCTCAGCGTAGCGGGGCATAAGGCTGTCCTTGAGGTGGCCCGCGCCACTGTCGAGCGTGATCTGTTCCATTCCGCGATGCGCCTCCAGAAGAACGGTGCCGCCGGGGGTCTCGTAAATCCCGCGTGATTTCATTCCGACAAAGCGGTTTTCGACGAAATCAAGCCGCCCGATCCCATGCTTGCCGCCCAACTCATTGAGCCGTGTGAGGATCGTCGCAGGGCTGAGCACCTCGCCATTGATCGACACGGCATCACCGCGCTCAAAGCCCACTTCGATGAATTCGGGCGTTTCGGGTGCATCTTCGGGCGCTACTGTGCGCTGATAGACATAATCTGGCGCCATTTCTGCTGGGTCTTCCAGCACTTTGCCCTCGGACGAGGTGTGCAGGAGGTTCGCATCGACTGAAAACGGCGCTTCGCCGCGTTTGTCCGTGGCGATGGGGATCTGGTTTTTCTCAGCAAAATCAATCAACCGCGTGCGGCTGGTCAGGTCCCATTCCCGCCAAGGCGCGATCACCTTGATATCGGGGTTGAGCGCATAGGCCGCAAGCTCAAACCGCACCTGATCATTGCCCTTGCCGGTTGCGCCATGGGCCACGGCATCGGCGCCGGTCTCGGCCGCAATCTCCACCAGACGTTTGGAAATCAGGGGCCGTGCGATGGACGTTCCCAAAAGGTAAAGCCCCTCGTAAAGCGCGTTGGCGCGGAACATCGGGAAGACGAAATCGCGCACGAACTCCTCGCGCACATCTTCTATATAGATGTTCTCTGGCTTTATCCCCAGCATCACGGCCTTCTTGCGCGCGGGCTCAAGCTCCTCGCCCTGACCGAGATCGGCGGTAAAGGTTACCACCTCGCAGCCATATTCGGTTTGCAGCCATTTCAGGATGATCGAGGTATCGAGGCCGCCGGAATAGGCCAGCACGACTTTTTTGGGCGCGGACATAGTGATTTTCCTCTGTCTGGGTCGCGCCGGGGCTTAGCGGGTTTTGGGGTGCGGGGCAAGCGGAGCGGAGGCGTTATGCGCCGCTTTGGCCCCGGTATTCTTGGGTATGCGGAGGCTCGACGCCCTTGCGCGGGGCGGCCGCTTCGGGCAGGCAGGGCGTCATGACAGATTTTCGCGAAAATGCCCGCGCCGCAGAGGCGCTGATGCGCCCGGTTTTCGATGCAACGCCCTTGCAGCGCAATGAACATCTGAGCGAGCGCTATGAGGCCAATATTCTCTTCAAGCGTGAAGACCTCACGCCTGTGCGCTCCTACAAGCTGCGCGGTGCGTTCAATGCGATGCGCAAGGTTCTGGCGCGCGGTCCTGCGCCTACGTTTGTTTGCGCGAGTGCGGGCAATCACGCGCAGGGCGTGGCGTTCATGTGCCGGCATTTTGGGGTGCAGGGGGTGATCTACATGCCGATCACCACGCCGCAGCAGAAGATTGGCAAGACGCAGATTTTTGGTGGTGATGCGGTGCGGATTGAGCTGACGGGGGATTACTTCGACGTCACGCTTGCGGCAGCGCAGGCTTATTGCGCGGAGATTGGTGGGCATTTCCTGTCGCCCTTCGATGATGAGGATGTGATCGAAGGCCAAGCCTCGGTCGCGGTCGAGATTGAGCGCGATCTGGGCGGTTTGCCCGATCATATCGTGATGCCTGTGGGTGGTGGTGGCCTTTCGGCGGGTGTGGTGAGCTATATGGGTGACGCGGTCGAGACGACGCTGGTGGAGCCGTCGGGCGGGGCGTGTCTCGGGGCCGCCCTTAGGGCGGGTGCGCCAGTCCGTCTGGATCATGTGGATAATTTCGCCGATGGCGCGGCTGTGGCGCAGATCGGGGCGCGGACATTTGCCCGGCTGGCGCATCTCGACCCCGGTCAGGCGGTGACGATTTCCGAGGACCGGCTTTGCACCACGATCATTGAGATGCTGAATATCGAAGGGATCGTGCTGGAGCCTGCGGGCGCTTTGGCGGTAGATGCACTCAAAGACATGAAGAATCGGATTCGCGGCAAGACGGTGGTTTGCGTGACTTCGGGCGGGAATTTCGATTTTGAACGGCTTCCCGAAGTGAAAGAGCGCGCGCAGAGGTATTCCGGGGTGAAGAAATACTTCATCTTGCGGATGCCGCAACGGCCCGGCGCGCTCAAAGATTTTCTGAACCTTCTGGGGCCGAAGGACGATATCGCGCGGTTTGAGTATCTCAAGAAATCGGCGCGGAACTTCGGCTCGGTCCTCATAGGGATCGAGACGGATGAGGAGGCGAGTTTCGAGCGGCTTCTGGGTGCGTTGCGCAAGAACGGATTTGAATATCGCGACATCACCAATGATGAGGTGCTGGCGGAGTTCCTGATCTGATCAGGCGACGCTCAGGCGCTCTACCCCAGACAGGAATTCCGTCTTGGAGCGGTCAAAGCTCGCTACCGTTGCGGGCAGATCGATCTTTTCCGTTTGCCCGGCGGCGGCGGCGGTCTCGCCCGTTTGGCAAAGGTCCGAGAATTCCTTGAAGCCAAGGTTGAGGGCGCTGCCTTTGAGGAAATGCAGCTTGCCCTCAAGATCGTTTTGCACCCCATCACCGCGCAGCGCGTCAATCTCGCCCTCGACCTCTTCTAGAAATATCTCGACGACCTCGCTGAAATCTTCAGCGCCGATTTCCTCACGCAATTCCGCAACCCGCGACCAATCAATCATACATCACCTGTTTCCATGAGTTGAGTTTGGCGGAAGATCGTTAACAATTTGATGATTGCGGGCGTGCGCTTTCCTAGCATTTTACCTTTCATCCGGCGTTAACGGAGAAGCGTTAGGTGTGGGGAAGATAAAAGGATTTTTCGTGCCCCAACTCGTGCCAAATCTGTCTGAAGCCCCGCAGGATACGCCCCCCACGATTCCAAATGACCACGCGATTCGGCAGGTTTTGGTGGTGGATGACAGCCGTCTTCAGCGCAAGATACTGACCTCGTCACTTAAGAAGTGGGGGTTTGAGACTGTCGAGGCCGCCAGCGGCGATGAGGCGCTTGAGATTTGTCGCCGGACGCCGCCCGATCTGGTGCTCAGCGATTGGATGATGCCAGGGATGACAGGCATCGAATTCTGCCGCGAATTCAGGCAGATGAAGCGCGAAAGATATGGGTATTTCATCCTGCTCACGTCCAAATCCAAAAAGGACGAGATTGCATCCGGCCTTGATGCCGGGGCGGATGATTTTCTGACCAAACCGGTCAATGCGGGCGAGTTGCGCGCGCGCATTTCAGCGGGCGCGCGGATCGTGGGGATGGAACGTGAGCTGACCGAGAAGAACCGCCTTCTGGGCACCACGCTGGACAAGCTGCGCGAGGTCTACGATTCGATCGACAAGGATCTGATCGAGGCGAAGAAACTTCAGCAATCACTGGTGAGTGACCGGCACCGCGATTTCGGCAATGCCGAAGTGTCCATGCTCTTGCGGTCCTCGGGGCATGTGGGCGGTGATCTGGTCGGGATGTATCAGGTCAGCGAGACCCGTATCGGCCTTTATGGAATCGACGTATCGGGCCATGGGATCAGCTCGGCTTTGATGACGGCGCGGTTGGCAGGCTATCTTTCAGCCACGGCCCCGGATCAGAACGTGGCCCTGCGCCGAATGCCTGACGGGACGTTTTCGCCGCGTCCACCGGGCGAAACGATTGCTGCTTTGAACGACCTGTTTCTCAATGAGCTCGATACGGAGCATTATTTTACGTTGCTCCTCGCGGATGTAGACTTGGAGACGGGCCGTGTTGTCATGGCACAGGCAGGCCATCCCTATCCGGCCCTGCAACGCGCCGATGGCTCCGTCGAAGCAATTGGGTGTGGTGGTTTGCCCGTCGGTCTCATTCCGGGAGTGGAGTTTGAGGAGTTTGAGGTCATGCTGCATGCGGGCGACCGGCTGATGATCCATTCCGACGGTGTTGTGGAATGCGCCAACCCGGACGAGGCCCTTTTGGACGACGCGGGTCTGGCGCGAATCCTGACAGAACTGCGGCAGACAAAGGGGCTGGCTTGTCTCGAATCGATGATCTGGAAACTCGCGGAATTCGCGGGCGACGACCAATTCGCAGATGATGTCTCGGCGGTTTTGCTTGAGATCAAGCCAATCCTGCCCACTGGCTGACGAACATGCGGTCGCCCTCATTCGCGAGTGTCAGGATCGCCGCACCAATTTCCATGATCATTGGCATGTGATCCGGCTCGGTCGGGGGGCCATGGGGTAGGACCGGGCGGGCCGTGTAAATCATGCATATCTTTTCGGCCCAGAGATCATATTCCGGCATGTAGACAAAGCGCCGGAATGCGCCCAGTCTTTGGGGCCGGGCGATATGCCAGCCAGTTTCCTCAAACACCTCGCGATGCAGCGCCTGAAGGGGCGATTCGCCTGGATCGATCCCGCCGCCTGGAAGCTGCCATTCAGGCTCTGGCTCGGTTTGATGCGTGACCAGAAGCCCGCCCTTATGTGGCAAGATCGCATAGACACCTGGCCGCACCGTATAGCGTCTCCCGGCCTTTGGCGCATCGCCCAGTCGTCTGATCATGGCACGAGGCCCCCTTTCGGTCACCGCCCAAGCGGCTTATATACCCGCGATATGCCAATTTCCGGCCCTGAAGGAAACCCCATGACACTTGCGCAAAACCTCGCTTGGGATGACACCGTGCTCCCGTTTCAGCTGGATAAATCCGACATCCGTGGCCGCGTGGCGCGGCTTGATGGTGTGTTGGAAGGTATTCTGAAACAGCACGATTATCCGCCGCAGGTCGAGGCCTTGGTCGCAGAGATGGCGCTTCTGGCTGCCCTCATTGGTCAGTCGGTGAAGCTGCGCTGGAAGTTGCAGCTTCAGGTGCAATCCAACGGCCCCGTGCGGATGATTGCGACCGATTACTATGGCCCCTCTGAAGAGGGTGCGCCGGGCCGCATCCGCGCCTATGCGAGCTTTGACGCGGCGCGCCTGACTGATGAGAATGCTTTTGCGCAGATCGGTGAGGGGTATTTCGCGATCATGATTGATCAGGGTCAGGGGATGGAGCCTTACAAGGGGATCACGCCGATTGCGGGCAGCAGCTTGAGCGATTGCGCCGAGGCGTATTTTGCACAGTCCGAGCAGCTTCCTACGCGGTTCGCATTGAGCTTTGGGCGCTCCACCGAAGGCGATGGACCCGAGCATTGGCGCGCGGGTGGCGTAATGTTGCAACATATGCCCAAGGCGTCGCCCTTTGCGTCGGGCGGTGGTTCGGGTGAGGGTGGCCTCTTGGGGGCTGCGGATATCGTGGATGGTGAGGAAGGTGAGAACTGGAACCGCGCCAATATCCTGCTCGATACGGTCGATACGCTGGAGCTGATTGGGCCGTCTGTGGCGCCCACGGACCTGCTTGTCCGGCTGTTCCATGAGGAAGGTCCGCGCGTCTTTGAGGCGCAGCCGGTGCGGTTTGGCTGCACCTGCTCGGAAGACCGTGTGCGTCAGAGCCTGTCGATCTACTCGGCCAAGGATATCGAGAAGATGACCACGGACGCGGGCCGCGTGACTGCTGATTGTCAGTTTTGCGGTGCGCATTACGATATGGACCCAGCAACGCTTGGCTTTGAGGCGGAGGGCAAGGAGGATCCGCTTGGATGATCCCCTCGCCGGACTGATCGCGGGCCTCGGGCGAGGCATGCGCCCCTCGTCGGATTTCGATCTGAACCCCGGCACGGTTTTGCCGGAGGGGCGCAAGCTGCGCCCGGCGGGTGTTTTGATGCCGATCCTCTGTGATGGTCCGGCGCGGCTGATCCTGACCACGCGCTCCTCCGCGCTCAAGCATCACCCCGGTCAGATCGCCTTTCCTGGCGGCAAGCAGGACGAGGGCGACGCGGATGTGATCGCGGCTGCCCTGCGCGAAGCGCGCGAGGAGATCGGGCTTGATCCCGCCAATGTCGAGGTGCTGGGCACGCTTCCGGTGCATGAGACGGTGACGGGGTTTCTGATGACGCCGGTTCTGGCGCGGGTGCGCGCGCCCTTCACGCCCCGGCCCGAGGCGGGGGAGGTGGCCGAGGTCTTTGACGTGCCCCTCGCGCATGTGCTGCGGCGCAGTGCCTACCGGATCGAGGGGCGGCGCTGGCGCGGGACGCGCAGGCTTTACTATGCGGTGCCGTGGGGCCCCTATTATATCTGGGGGGCTACCGCGCGTATCCTGCGCGGGCTGGCCGAGGAAGTGGGCACACCATGACCATCAACACCATGACTATCACCGGAGACTGGTTGCACGCGCCCTCGCTTACCGCAGTGTTTCAAGCGTTTGAGGCGGTGGGACAGCCCGTCTATCTGGTGGGGGGTGCTGTGCGCGATGCGGTGCGTGGCGCGCCTGTGGGTGATCTTGATCTTGCCACCCCTGCCACGCCTGACGAGGTGCAGACGCTGGCTGAGGCGGCGGCATTGCGCGTGGTGCCGACTGGGCTGGAGCATGGCACGCTGACGCTGGTGTCGGGCGGCGTGGGCCATGAGGTCACGAGTTTTCGCCGCGATGAGGAGACGTTTGGCCGCCATGCCCGCGTTGCCTTCACCCGTGAGATGGTTGAGGACGCCCGGCGGCGTGATTTCACGATGAACGCGCTTTATGCGGGGGCCGACGGGGTGGTGGTTGATCCGCTTGGCGGGCTGCCTGATGCGCTCGCGGGACGCGTGCGGTTCATCGAGGATGCAGGGCAGCGGATCCTGGAGGATTACCTGCGCATCCTGCGGTTTTTCCGGTTCAGCGCATGGTATGGGGCCGAAGGGATCGACGCAGACGGGCTGGCCGCCTGCGCCGCCCATCACGATGGTCTCGCAGGCATCGCTCGCGAGCGGATCGGGGCGGAGTTCTCCAAGCTTTTGGCTGCCCCTGACCCTGCCCCTGCCGTGGCCACGATGCGTGCCGCGAATGTGTTGCGGCAGTGCCTGCCGGGCGCGGATGATCGTGGTCTCGCGCCGTTGGTGCATCTGGAGGGGCTATTTAGCGTTGCACCCGATCCGCTCAGGCGGCTCGCGGCGCTTGGTGGCGCGGACGTTGCGGATCACCTGCGGCTCAGCCGTTCGGATGCGGCGCGTCTGAAGCTGCTGCGGCAGGGGGCCGAAGCCGCTGATGGCCCCGCAGCCCTTGGCTACCACCACGGCGCAGATGCTGCATGGGACATGATGATTTTGCGAGCGGCCCTCTTGGAGGGGAATGTGCCCAAGAATGCAGGCATTGAGATTGCCAAAGGGGCCGCCGCGCAGTTTCCCGTTGCCGCGGCGGATTTTCTGCCCGCTCTTACCGGCCCTGCGCTGGGCGCGCGCCTGAAGGCGCTTGAGGCGCTGTGGATCGCGTCCGGATTTACCCTGACGCACGCGCAATTGCTTGAGGAGCGGCCATGACCACCTATGAGATAGAGCGCCTAGGCCATCAGGGCGACGGGATCGCGGAAGGGCCTGTCTTCGCCCCTGGCGCGCTGCCTGGTGAGGAGGTGAGTGGCACGCTTGAGGGTCAGCGCCTGAACGATATACGGATCGTGCGCCCGTCTGAGAACCGCGTGAGCCCGCCCTGCCGTCATTACAAATCCTGCGGCGGGTGCAGCCTTCAGCACGCGTCGGATGCGTTTGTGGCCGAATGGAAGGTTGATATCGTGCGCGGCGCGCTGGCGGCTTATGGCATTGACGCGTCCTTCCTGCCCATCGCCACCTCTCCAGCCAAGGCACGGCGGCGCGCTACCTTTACCGCGCGCCGGACCAAGAAAGGGGCAATGGCCGGGTTTCACGCCAAAGGGTCCGATGTTCTGATCGAGGTGCCGGGATGCGCGCTTTTGCACCCCGATCTGATGGCTGGCTTGCCGGTGGCCGAGGCGCTGGCCCTGCATGCCGCCAGCCGCAAGGGCACGCTGAGCGTGGCGGCCTGTGTGTCGCTTGGCGGCTTGGATGTGCATGTGACGGGTGGGCGCGAATTGGACGGCCCCTTGCGCATGATGCTGGCGCAGCTTGCCGAGGCGCATGATCTTGCGCGGCTCAGCTGGGACGATGAGACTGTGGCACAACGCCAGCTGCCCACGCAGGCGTTTGGTGCAGCCCGTGTGATCCCGCCACCCGGCGCATTTCTTCAGGCCACGGCCGAGGGGGAGGCGGCGCTTTTGGCGGATGTCACCACCGCCGTTGAGGGCGCTGGACGCATCGTTGATCTTTTCGCTGGTTGCGGGACGTTCGCGCTGCCCCTGTCTTCCCATGCGCAGGTCCACGCGGTGGAGGGCGATGCGGCCATGACGGAGGCAATGGAGGCTGGATGGCGCCAAGCGCTGGGTCTCAAAAAGCTGAGCGTCGAGGCGCGCGATCTCTTTCGCCGCCCGCTTTTGCCGGATGAGCTTGCACGGTTTGACGCGGCAGTGCTCGATCCGCCGCGGGCGGGGGCCGAGGCGCAGGTGGCCGAGCTTTGCCACGCAAAGGTGGCGCGCATCGGGTATGTGTCGTGCAACCCGGTGACATTTGCGCGTGATGCAAACACCCTTCTGGGCGCGGGATACCACCTGCACGCCCTGCGGGTGGTGGATCAGTTCCGCTGGTCCAGCCATATCGAGCTGGTCGGGCAGTTTTCTCTGACGGCGCCCGGTAAAAAATAGCGCTATCTGCCTCAAGCCCTTTTGCGTTAGGAAGGGGAAAAACAGGCAGGTGAAGTGATATGGGTATGCGGCTGGTCAAACTTTTCGCGGCGGCGCTGGTGGTGATTGGGCTGGCCAGTTGCGGGTCGAAGTTCAAAACATATAACGGCCCCGAGGTGACGCAGATCGTCGTCAACAAGGGCGCGCGGAAGATGTATCTTTTGCACAATGACAAGATCCTGAAGGATTACGACATAGAGCTGGGCTTCACCGCGACCGGGCACAAGACCCAAGAGGGCGATGGCAAGACGCCGGAGGGCACGTATTTCATCGACCGGCGCAATCCGAATTCAAGCTTTCATCTGTCGCTGGGGATTTCCTATCCCAATGAGGCGGATGTGGCCCAGGCGCGGGCGCGTGGCGTCAGCCCCGGCGGCGACATCTTTATCCACGGGCGGCCCAACGATAATCCGCGCGGCAAGCAAAGCCCTGATTGGACGGCAGGCTGTATATCGGTCACGAATCGTCAGATGGAAATGATTTACGCTATGGTCAAAGACGGCACCCAGATCACGATCAATCCGTAGTGGCTTTTTCTTGGGTCAAAATATCCAAATCCGACAGGTGCTGCGCAGGCTGGGCCTAGTCGCCCATCACCAGCGTCCACCAGATTTTCCCGTTATCTTCCTGAAGCCATGAAAAGCCCATGTTGCGGGCGTCTGGTGACAGGATGACGGTGCGGGTGCTGGGCTCGGCCATCCATGCAGCGAGAGTTTCAAGCTCGGTCTCGTAGGTTTCTGAGATCGTCTCGCCCACAAGGTTGCCCGAATATCCGACGCGGCGCACCCGGTCGATCGGGGAGGAGCCGTCGGAGCCAAAATGCCAAGGCCGGTTCTGCACCGACATATCGCGTGCATGGGTGGCCGCGGCGGCGTTGAGTTGCGCGTTCAACTGTACTTCGGAGCGACCAGCGGCGGTGCGCAGAGAGTTTACCGAGTCGAGCATACGGAATTGGATGGGCCCGGTGTCACTTGCGCGAATGCGATAGAGTTTGGGCAGGGGTTTGCCATCCGCGCCCATCTGTGGCGGTGGGGGTGGTGGCGCTGCGCAGGCGCCGAGCACAAGGAAGGCCGACATGAAAAGAACCAGAATGCGCGACATATGAAGTAACCTACCCGAGCTAATTGTTTCGAAATCCTGTATAGTGGTCTGCGTGGTGTTTCAAACCCACTTGCTCGGAACTTGGCCGAAGCGCGCCGGTTTGAATTGCGACTGCGACTTTCGCGCCATATGCTTTTACGCGACAAGGTTTGTTTTGAAGGCTGAGGAGGCTGTCATGACTTTGAAGGATTCCAGTATGTTGACGCGCCGTGCATTTGTTGCGGGCACGGCCGCTGCGCTGGGTGCGCCAGCGATTGCGCAGGAAATGGATGCAAGCGGGACCGTCGAGATCGAGCGGGAGGTGACGGAGACCGTGCGGCGCAACATCTCCAGCTTCCGGTCGCTTGATTGGCGGCCCTATTTCTCGAACCTCAACAATGGGGCGATTCTCGTCGATATCGATTCGCGGGCGCTGCATTATTGGAGCGCGGATGGTGGCACCTATAAGCTTTATCCCTCCAGCGTCCCTCTGAGCGAGGATCTGACCCGGCGCGGCCGCACGTCCGTGGTGCGCAAGGTCGAGGGTCCAAGCTGGCGGCCCACGCCCTCCATGCTTGAGCGGAACCCAGATTGGCCGCCATTTGTGGGCCCCGGGCCGGATAACCCGCTGGGCACGCACGCACTTTACCTCAGCTGGACTTATTACCGGATTCACGGCACGCATGACACGCGCAAGATTGGGCGCCGGTCATCCAACGGATGCATCGGCCTATACAATCAACACATCGCCGAATTGTTCGGAATGGCTAATGTGGGCACTCAGGTGTTGCTAATTTGACGAAAAGCGGGCGGTTTATTGAGTCATAGTGTCAAGTTGCGTTTGCATTCGTCTGTGATAGCTGATTAGAAAACTAACACGAGGTTAAGTGTTGGGTGCTTGACGCTGCGCTCTGCGTGGCCAAGCCAATTTCTGGAGGATACTATGAAAAAACTCGCTCTCGCTGCTGCTCTGTCCGCTGCTGCCACGACCGGTTTCGCCGGCAACATGGAAGAGCCTATGATGGAAGCGCCCGTCATCGTTGAAGAAACTGCTGCAAGCTCGTCTGCTGCAGGCATCTGGATTCCCCTGGTGCTGCTGGCAATCGTTGCTGCTGTGGTTGCTGCTGACTAATTCGGCACTTCACTACCGACATGAAAAAGGCGGTGACTTCGGTCACCGCCTTTTTCTTTTGTTCAAAGGCTTTAAACGCGGCTTGGCTTAGCGCACCCAGCCTTTGAGGTTGGATTTGATGATCTCGCCCAGCGCCTGCACATGTGCGTCATTGTCGTTGAGGCAGGGGATATAGGTGAAATGCTCGCCGCCTGCTTCCTCAAACGCCTCTTTGATCTCTTCGTTGATCTCTTCGAGCGTTTCGATGCAATCGGCAGAGAAGGCGGGCGCGATCACTGCGATGCGTTTTTTTCCATCTTCTTCCGCAAGCCGTGCCACTTCTTCCACCGTATAGGGCTTTAGCCATTCCTCGGGACCAAAAACCGATTGGAAAGTGGTCGTGATACGATCCTCGCTCCATCCCAGCTTCTCGCGCAGCAGGCGGGTCGTTTTCTGGCATTGGCAATGATAGGGGTCGCCCTGCATCAGATACCGCTTCGGCATGCCGTGATAGGACACGACGAGCATTTCGGGCTCTTCCTCGGCTTCGGCATAAGCATCCGTCACGGATTGCGCGAGCGCCTGAATATAGAGATCATTCTCAAAATAGGGCTCAACCGTGCGGGCGGCGGGCTGGCGGGTTTCTTCCATCAGCGCGCGGAAAAACTGGTCATTGGCCGTGCCTGAGGTGGCGCCGGCGTAATGTGGGTAGAGCGGGAAGAAGAGGATGCGGGTACAGCCGGCCTCGGTCATCTCGCGGACCTTGGATTTGGTCGACGGGTTGCCGTAGCGCATGCAGAAATCCACCATGATCTCATCGCCCAGATCGCCGTGCAGCTTGTCCGCGATGGCGGCTGTCTGGTCGCGGGTGATGGTCATCAGAGGGCTTTCGTTTTTTTCCTCGTTCCAGATGGATTTATAGGCCGCGCCGCTGGTGAAGGGGCGTTTGCTCAGGATGATCAGCTGCAACAGCGGCTGCCATTTCCACGGAGCGTAATCAATCACACGACGATCAGAGAGAAACTCGCTGAGATAACGGCGCATGGACCAATAATCATAATTGTCCGGCGTGCCGAGATTGGCCAGAAGGATTCCCGTCTTTGCCGCAGGCACCGGAGGGTGATCGGCGGGCGCGTGCACCGGGCAGGTCGCGATTTTGGTCGTGTCCAGCATGTTGGGGTCAGCTCCTGTCATCTCACCGCCACCGAAATAGGGGGAAAACAGCTGAGGTCAATCCTCAAGTGGTGTCTCCTTAGTGCCCAGAGCCTCGGCCAGGCGGGCGCCGGCGGAGCCAGGACGCAGCGGTTTTTGCTGTGAATCATCAGGAGCCCAGCCGGTCAGGACGATCATGTCATATGTGGTGATCAGACGCGCCTCGCTATCTGCGAAATGGGCGGCATAAAGTTCGGACGCGCGGGTGAAGAGCGTGCGGCGGGCCATATGGCGGGGCCGGGCCGTCATGGCGTTGGTCTCTCCCATGGCGCGAAGATCATGCATCAGCGCATGTATATCGGCGTAGGACGCGCGCAGGGCCACGCTATCGGCCACAGGCAGGGCAAAGCCCGCGCGCTGCAAGAGCCCGCCCATATCGCGCAGCTCCCCCATGGGTGCCACGCGCGGAGAGAGGCCGCCCGTCACTTCCGTTTCGGCCTGTGCGAGCGCTGTGCGTAACTCATTGAGCGTGGTGCCGCCCAGAAGCACGGTGAGCATCAGCCCATCGGGGCGCAGCGCACGGCGCATCTGGATGAGTTGCCCCACCGGATCGTTGGCCCAATGCAGGGCGAGCGCATGGATGACCAGATCGTGCGATGCGGGCTCCAGCGCGAGGGTTTCGTCATCCGCGATGATCGGCGCTTCGGGGAAGGCTTTGGCCCAAGGGTCAGGCCATCCGGTGACAATCACCGGTGCCGTAAAGGATTTGTTAACCATGGAGAGGCGATCCTGCACCTCCTCTATGCCCGCTTCGTGCAGGAACAGGGCTGGCTTTGCCGCTGCGCGAGTGCGGTGCTGGATAAGGGCCATGCGGTCGGTGAGGGGGGCAGGTGCGGTCATGAGGGGTGATATACGTGAAGCTCGGCGCAATTCAATTGGCCTTGCGGATGGTTTACCCGCCGCGCTGCATTGGCTGTGGCGATATGGTGGACAGCGATTTCGGCCTTTGTGGGCCGTGCTGGCGCGATACGCCCTTCATCCTCGGCACTTGCTGCGACAGTTGTGGCAAGGCGCTGCCGCCTGCGCCCGGAGATGACAGCGGTGATGAGGTTGAGGCAATCCAATGTGATGCGTGTATGTGTAGGCTATTGATTTTTCAAAGCCCAGATCAATCGCTGAACCCAGAGCAACGCATCGGTCAGATCCTAGAACGGCCATTGCAGTTCTACTTCGACATGGCCCCTGCAGATCGCAAGAAGCGGGCGATAGAATTGTTGGAGATGGTGAACCTGCCTGCGGACTACTATCGCCGCTTTCCCGCCGAATTGTCGGGGGGTGAAAAACAGCGGGTGTCCATCGCGCGTGCCTTTGCTGCTGAACCGTCGGTCATTGTTTTCGATGAGATTATCGCGTCGCTCGACACGGTTGCGGCCAAAAACATCATGGGTCTTTTGTGCGACTTACAGGACAAAGAGGGCACAGCTTGTCTATTTATCACTCATGATCTGGCAACTGTGGCGGAATACGCTGATCATGTGGCAACATTCTATGGCGGGCGGCTGATCCAGGAGAGCCCAAAAACAACCGCCTTCTCCGCTCCGCATCACCCCTACAGCAATCTACTGATACAATCGGTGCCTTTACTGGACGTCAAATGGCTTGAGACGGTTGGGCAACGAAAGGATGTGTTGCTGGGTCTTTCCAATAACACAATCCTGCACGACAACGGTTGCGGGTTTCGCGAACGTTGCATCAACCGAAGCCCAGCCTGCGAGCAAAGCGTGCCGCCCGTAACACAGTCCGTCGACGGCAAACGCATCATGTGTTTTGCGCCGGCCGAACAGGACTAGCTGTGTAAACTGAAGCGACTCTGGCCCGTTCTGAATTGCAGTAACGCCGTGAAGCGATTTGCATGTGTCTGTTAGAGTTGCAATCTTACAACCGACCATTCCCGCTGAAACGCGCGGGATTTGCCGGAGATCTTGGCCAAGTGACACGCGGTTACAAATTCATGCCTGTCGTCAGGGATAATGACCACATTACAAGCTAGCTGTGTATCTGGGCAGCCACATCTGAGCCCAGCCACGATGATCCAAGAGGGCTTCTTTGAGAGCACTGAAACCGGAATAATGTATGGATCAAACGCCCTATCTGGATCATCTAACGATTTCTAGTGGAATGTCTGCCGTGCAACGGAATAAAAATTATCCGTTTCGGACCTCGCCATGCGTTAACTACGGCTCCTTAACCAGTTAAACCGACACCACGCTTCAACCTCAATTGTAGGGCGCTAGTGATGATGATGGTGATGGTGATGCACATCAGACTTGGTGAAACTGCCTTCACGGATCAGGCCCGCCTCCTCGAGATCGGTCCAAAGCGCGTCAGGCAAGCGCGCATGCTCTGCCGCAAGAGATTTCTCCACAGCCGCGACCGACGTAGCCCCAGTGAGTACAGACACAACCGCCCAATGCAGAAGCGGAAAATGAAAAGCCGCATCCTCAATTCGGACGTGATGCGCGTCGCAGATCGATTTCATCTCGGCCACACGCAGTTGATCTTCCTCCGGTGCTGCATCACTGTTCGCAGCCGCCGATAGAGTTGGTCCTGCAAATAAACCGTCAGCTCCGTCCTGGGCAGCGATGACCACGCCAATACCGCGCGTCTCGCAGAGAGGCAGGAAACTTTCGAGCGCACCCTGTTCCAAGAGCGTGTATCGACCCGAAAGCAGGAACATATCGAAATCGCCCTGTTCCGCCATCCGCTGGCAGGGTTCCCACTGGTTGGCCGCCGCGCCAATGGCTTTGATCGCGCCTTGGTCGCGCAAAGATAACAGCGCTTTGTAGCCGCCGTTCATAAACTCGGTAACCCGAGCAGTCAGAGCAGAACTTGACTGGTGCGTGAGCAGGTCCAGGTCCTGCGCGAACAGGATGTCGATCCGGTCCATGTTCAATTGTTCCAAACTGTGTTCGAAGGCGCGCATGACACCGTCATAGGTGTAGTCATACGCCTGCGACTGCAGCGACTTGTCTATGGATGCAACGTTACTTGCATACTTACCTTGTCGGTCAGTCTGCACGTTTATGCCAATTTTGGTGGATAGCACATAGCTGGCACGGTCCTTGCTACCCAAAAACTCCTTCAGCCTGGCTTCCGACAACCCGGACCAGTGTAACGGATCCGTATCGAAAAAACGCACACCTGCTTTCCAGGCGCAACTTAGAATACTGTGCGCTTCAAAATCGCTGAGGGGCTCATCGGGGCGACCACTTCAACAGATCGTTCTGCATGCTCAGGTCCGCATACATCCGCTTAAGCCGACGGTTCTCTTCTTCCATCGCTTTCATTTGGCTGACCATTGACGCATCCATGCCGCCATACTTGGCCCGCCATTTGTAAAATGACGCGTCGCTCATCCCATGCTCGCGGCACAGCTCGGCAACCGGCACACCGCCTTCGGCTTGCCGCAGGATCGCGATGATCTGCGCTTCAGTGTATCTGCTTGTCTTCATTCGAATTCTCCTCGTTCATCTTGCCGAGAAAATTCTACTTTTGCAGCCCCTTACTTTCGGGGGGGATTACCCCAGGGCGCGGAAGGCGCTTGGGTGAACGTCTCGCAGCCCGAACACGCAAAACGTGGTCGCACAATGCGGTTCACGATGAACCGTCCCGGAACATATTCCAATTCTTCGGTCACATCCTCGCCCAGACGACGCAGTGCGCCACCGCAATGAGTGCAATCGTCGTTGCCAGTCGTCAGTTCGACTTCCATGCGCGGGATGTGATCGGGGATCGGCCGACGCTTCGGCTTGTCCTTCGGCTCTTCATTGGGAAGTCGCAGCTTTGCCGTCATCTTTGCAACGGCGATCTCGCTCGTTTCCAGCGCCAGTTGAAGCTGCTCGATACTCTCTGACGACGGCCCAAACCGGTGATTGCGATGACCCGCCAACTGGTGTCGGAGCTTCTCAATCAGGACCGCCTGCGACTTCACCTCGGCCAGCAACAGCGCAGTGAACTGTCTCAGTTCGTCGGGGTCTTCCGGCAGGGATTTGGCCACGTCCAACATGACCGGACCATAGCAAAACAACGGTGCTACGGGAATCCCGCACGGGCAATCACCGTCACTTTATCCCGCCTTGAGCGGCTTCCAGCTGCGTTGCGGCAGACGCCAGTCGATCCCCTCTAGGAGCATTGCCAACTGCGCGGCAGTCAGGGCAATCTTGCCCTCCTTCGCCGAGGGCCAGACGAACCGACCCTTCTCAAGCCGTTTGCTGAACAGGCATGCCCCTTGGCCGTCCCACCAGATGATCTTGATCAGATCGCCGCGGCGGCCACGAAAGACAAACATGTGGCCTGCGAACGGGTCCTGCTTCAGCGTCTGCTCGGCCTGGGCCGCCAGTGTCGTGAACCCCCGGCGCATGTCGGTCACGCCCGCCGCCAGCCAGACCAGCGTGTTTACCGGCACAGGGATCATCCCGACAGGCCTCGGATCAGCCGGGCCAGCGCATCAGGGTCATAGGTGCCATTGATCCGCAGCCGATGACCGCCCGCGATGTCGATCTCGATCATCCCTGCTGCGGGCATAGGTTCAGCGTGGGAATCTGCGCCACCGCTCTCCGTCCGGCCGATGATCTCGACCGGCAGGAAACAGGCGGCATCCGCCACGCTCTCTTCAACCACCGCTCCAGCTTCCGGCGCATAACGAGGGTCACGCAGCCACTTGAAGACCATGTTGGCGTTCATCGCATAACGCCGTGCGACCTGCGCCACGGAGACACCCGGCGCCGTCGTCTGAAAACAGATCGAGCGCTTCTCTTCGTCCGTCCACAACCGCTTCGTCCGACGCGCCATCAACCGCCCCATAGTGTCCGCTGTCCAAAGCGGACACTATCGAACACTCTCTATGCGCGGCAGTGCAGTGAGGCCGGACGGTTACGGTACTTCGGCGTCGAAGTCGAAGATGCCCTAAGCATTTCTGAGAAGATCGACATTTGAACTTTAGGCGAGCGGCACAAGCCGTTCGCCTTCCTTAAGCAGCCATGCAGCAATTGTCGTCTGATGACAGCAAAGAGCCCATTTTGCCCAATGCTGCGCGGCATGCGAATGGCCGCTAACGCTGCGTTTCGGGCAAGGCATCGCCAGTGATGTAGGTATACGACCCACGCACCAGTTGCAGCACCACGTCCAATTCGGCTTCATTGATTGGGGTATAGATCATCACGAACCCCTCCCAGCCCGCGCGTTGGTCGGCCCAGGGATGTGCCACGGCCCAACCGGCATTTATCGCGGCACGGGCTGTGTCCGGGTGCAGCGAGGCATGTAGGCTGCCATCGGGGTGAAGATGCGCAAACTCGCGCCCACCGACGATGGCCTGCGGTTGTTCGATCTGGACGTCGGCCGTCAACTGAAACCCGACCGCACCCGGGAGTGATACGCGGGTCGCCCCAAGAACGACGCCGGGAAATTCGGCGACTTGACGGAGCATTTCTTCCGATAGCTCAGGAACGGGCGATACGTCGATCTGCACGTGCGGCACGCCGTTCGTCGTATCCGGGTGCGCGCCATCCCGAATCGGGAAAGTCACGTTCTGAGCGGACGCGGGCGCCGCTGCAATGAGCAGCGATACTGCGGCCGAGATCAAAATCAGGTTTGAAAGTCTTGGCATCTCGATATCCTTTTGGTCCCGACCGCAGCGTAGATCGGCTGGCTCAAGTCGCGTGAAACGCCTGGCTCACGGCATAGCTGTCCTCGAACCAGTTCCGCAGGACGACCTGGCCGTCGCGGACCTTGGCGCGCAGAGCGAAGGTGAACTCGTCGGTTTCCGCGCCAGAAGCCGTCAGCCGCAATTTCATCCAACCGAAAACGGCCACGGAGTCACCGGAGGCAAAAGCATCCTGATTTTCCCAATGGGTCACCTGAACATTCTGCGAGAACGTGCCAAGAAAGCCGAAGATCGCCTCCTTGCCCTCCCATGTGCCGATCCGTGGCAAGGCGGGATCACCTTCGTTTTGCCAAACCATGTCATCGGCCATAAGCGCGCCCATGCTGTCCATGTCACCACCGCCCATGGCCCCCATGAAGGCCATGACCGTATCGAGCGAGGCTTTGCTGACGCCTAGGACGCTGATTGCGCCGGTGCCCCTGCATTGGCTGAGGTTGCTCAAGCGGCGGTTTAACCAATCTGCACTTTTGTCCAAGGCGCTGGCGCAGGAAATGGGCGCAGCGCAGTGTCCCGACCTTCTCATCCGGCGCAAACCCACCGCGCAGCTGGGCGGAAAAAGCTATGCGGAGCAGCGCGATACAGTACGTGATGCCATTGCTGTCCATCCAAAGCATGTGGGTCTTTTAGTGGGGCGCGACGTGCTTTTGGTCGATGATGTGATGACCTCGGGCGCGACATTCGCGGCGGCGGCGGGCGCCTGCACGGCCGCTGGCGCCGCCTCCGTGAGCGTCGTGGCACTGGCGCGCGCGGGCAGTGATGCCTAAATAGCCGGGATGCGCGATCTTTTGTCCCGGAGTGTTCTGATGCAACCTGTCGAAATCTACACCTCACCGCTTTGCGGTTTTTGCCACGCGGCCAAGCGCCTTCTGAGCAAAAAGGGCGTGAATTTCTCGGAGGTGGATATCGCCCGCGAGCCGGCCAAGCGCGCCGAGATGATGCAGCGCGCCAATGGTGGGCGCACCGTGCCGCAGATCTTCGTGGGCGATGTGCATGTAGGCGGCTGTGATGAGCTTTATGCGTTGGAGCGGGCGGGCAAGCTGGACGCGCTTCTGGCGGCCTGATCCATGCGGGCGGCTCTTGTTCAGCTTTGCTCGGGCGATGATCCGGAGACGAACCTGCCACGGACTCTGGCCTTGATTGAGGAGGGTGTGGCGCGGGGCGCGGGCTTCATTCTGACGCCTGAAGTCACGAATTGCGTCTCCGCCAGCCGCGCAAGGCAGGAGGCCGTGCTTCAGCGTGAAGAGGACGATATCACCCTCGCTGCACTCAGGGATGTGGCGCGGGCGCGGGGTATCTGGCTGCTGATCGGCTCACTGGCGCTCAAGACCGGCGATGCGGATGGGCGGTTCGCGAATCGGTCGTTCCTGATCACACCCGAGGGGCAGATCGCGGCGCGCTATGACAAGATCCATATGTTCGACGTCACGATTTCCGAGAGCGAAAGCTACCGCGAATCGGCGGGCTATCGGCCCGGAAGTGCGGCCTGCCTCGCACACACGCCGTTTGGCGCGCTGGGCATGACAATTTGCTATGATCTCCGCTTCCCGCATCTCTACCGGGGTCTGGCGCAGCATGGTGCTGAAATTATCAGCGTTCCCTCGGCCTTCTCTCGCGTCACGGGGACCGCACATTGGGAGATGCTTTTGCGCGCCCGAGCGATTGAGACGGGGGCCTATGTCCTTGCCCCTGCCCAGACTGGGCTGCACGCGGCGCAAGTGGGAAAGCCGCGCGAAACCTATGGCCACAGCCTCGCGATCGGCCCGTGGGGCGAGGTTCTGGACGATGCGGGTGACGCGCCGGGCGTTATCACCGTTGATTTTGACCCCTCCGAGGTGGCAAAATCACGCAAGCGTATTCCATCGCTCATGCATGAAGCCGCCTTCAGTGGCCCCAGGATCCTATGACCGAGACCGGTAATGCCCTCGCCGTGGCCCTTTTCAGTGAAATCCTGATCAACGATCAGTTGATTCGGAACCAGCTCAGCCGCGTCTTGCCCAAGGGCATGGAGGTGTCGCATTTCTCCGTGCTCAATCAGCTTGCGCGCAGCGTGGATGAGAAAAGCCCCGCGCAGCTTGCCCAAAGTTTCCATGTCACGCGCGGCGCGATGACCAACACGCTGCGCAAGCTGGAGGCGGCGGGATATGTGCACATCCGGCCCGATTGGGATGATGCGCGCCGCAAGAAGGTCGCGATCAGCCCGGCAGGGCGCCGCGCGCGTGATGTGGCAGTGGCCGCGATTGCGCCGCTTATCGGGGATGTTGTGGAGAATCTGGGCGAGGACAAGGTCCGCGCCATCCTGCCCGCCTTGCGCAGTTTGCGCACAAGGCTTGGGCAGGAGCGCGAGTAGCGCCTATTCCGGCTTGAGGCTGGCGGTCACGTAATTCACGCTCAGATCACGGTCAGAAATCGACCAGCTCCATGCGATCGGATTGAAGACGAAGCCCTTTCGGTCCACAGGCTCCAGCCCCGCCCGGCGGATCAGGTCGAAAAGCTCATCCGGTGTGATGAATTTCTTCCAGTCATGCGTGCCTTTAGGCAGCCAGCGCATCACATATTCCGCGCCGATAATACCCATCATATAGCTTTTTGGATTGCGGTTGAGCGTGGAGCAGATGTGCAGCCCGCCGGGGCGTAAAAGCTGTCGGCAGGCGATCAGATAGTCGATGGGGGAGGCCACATGCTCCACCACTTCCATGTTCAGGACTACGTCGAACTGCTCGCCGTCGGCCGCCATCGCCTCGGCCGTGGTGAAGCGATAATCGATTTCCAGCCCGGATTGCTCGGCATGAAGCTTGGCCACCGGGATGTTGCGCTCGGCGGCGTCCGCGCCGACCACATCGGCCCCCAGCCGCGCCATAGGCTCAGCCAGAAGGCCGCCACCGCAGCCGATATCGAGGATACGCAGCCCCGCGAAGGGTTTCTCCTCGCTCAGGTCGCGCTCAAACTCGGACGCAATTTGCGCCGTGATGTAATCCAATCTGCACGGGTTGAGCATGTGCAGCGGTTTGAATTTGCCATTGGGGTCCCACCATTCGGCGGCCATGGCCTGAAATTTCGCAATCTCGTGGTCGTCGATCGTGCTCTGAGCGGCTTGCATTCTGCTCTCCGTATGATCATTTGTCTGTGCCGCTCTATATAGGACACTCATGGATAAAATCTCGGACCAAAAAAGCGCAGTGCAGTATCTTTATCCGCCGATTGAGCCTTTCGATCGCCGGACGCTCGATGTGGGTGACGGTCATCAGGTCTATATGGAGCAATCGGGCGCGCCTGACGGGCTGCCTGTGATCGTGCTGCATGGCGGCCCTGGTGGTGGGTGCAGCCCGGCGATGCGGCGGTATTTTGACCCTAGGGTTTACCGCATCATCCTGTTTGATCAGCGCGGCTGCGGACGTTCCAAACCCCATGCCAGCGTGGAGGCGAACACGACATGGCATCTTGTGGATGATATCGAGCGTATCCGCACCGAGCTTGGGATTGAGCGCTGGTGCGTCTTTGGCGGCAGCTGGGGCGCGACCCTCGCGCTGATCTACGGCATCACGCATCCAGAGCGCTGTACGCATCTTGTGTTGCGCGGCGTGTTTACCATGACCCGGCGCGAGCTTGACTGGTTTTATGGCGGTGGCGCCGGGCGGTTCTGGCCCGATACGTGGCAGCGCTTCGTGCAGATCATCCCCGAGGATGAACGCGACGATCTGATCTCTGCTTATCATCGCCGTCTCTTTTCCGGCGATGCGCGGCTTGAGACAACCTATGCCAAGGCGTGGAGTTCGTGGGAAAATGCGCTGGCCTCGGTGCAATCCTCGGGCGTGGGGGCGGACAGCCCATCGGAGTACGCCCGCGCCTTTGCGCGGCTTGAGAATCACTATTTCATCAATGCAGGGTTTTTGGAGCATGACGGCTGGATCCTCGCCAATATTGACCGCCTCAAGGATGTGCCCGGGACAATCGTGCAGGGCCGCTACGATATGATCTGCCCGCCCGACACCGCCCACGCCCTCGCCGCCGCATGGCCACGGGCCTTGATGCGGATGATCCCTTTGGCTGGTCACGCGCTCAGCGAGCCGGGGATCAGTTCGGAGTTGGTGAATGTGATGAACCGGCTGGGGCGGATGTAGGAGCGGATGGCCCTTGCGCCCAGCCCGCATCCCGCCTATATCACCCTCAACAGCGGCGCTTCTCGGGTCCACACCGAAAGGCTCCACCGGAAAAGTTCACGGGCCGCGCGCCCGTTTTTTTGTGCCCGATCCAATGTCACTTGAGAGACTGTCTGACATCACATGACCAACGACCTGATTGCCAAAGCTGCGATTGACCGCCGGATGGCGGAGATCATCACCCCCTTTATCGAGGATATGGGGTTTGATCTGGTGCGCGTGCGTCTGATGAGCGGGAACACCGCCACGCTTCAGATCATGGCCGAGCGGCCCGAGGGCGGGATCGAGGTGGATGATTGCGCCCAGATTTCGACTGCTGTGAGTGCAGCACTCGATGTTGAGGACCCGATTGTCGAAGCCTACACGCTTGAGGTGTCCAGCCCCGGGATCGACCGGCCCCTGACGATGCTCAAGCATTTCGAGGCGTTCGAGGGCTATGAGGCCAAGCTGGAGACCAGCGAGCTGATCGACGGGCGCAAGCGCTTCAAGGGGATGCTCGCGGGCGTTGAGGGCACTGAGGTGCTGATCAATCTCGACGAAGGCACGGTTGGGCTTGAGTTTGACTGGCTGGTGGATGCCAAGCTGGTTCTGACTGATGAGTTGATCCAGGAGATGCTGCGCCAACGCAAGGCGGCGGGTATCATTGATGAAGACGCTTTCGATACGATCGAAACTGACGACGGGTCTGAGGAGGACTGAACCATGGCCATTACATCCGCAAATCAGCTGGAATTGCTGCAAACCGCCGAGGCTGTGGCCCGCGAGAAGATGATCGACCCCGGTCTGGTCGTCGAGGCGATGGAAGAGAGCCTCGCCCGCGCCGCCAAGAGCCGTTACGGCGCCGAGATGGATATCCGCGTCAGCATCGACCGCAAGACGGGCCGCGCGACATTTACTCGCGTGCGCACCGTGGTGGCAGACGAAGAGCTTGAGAATTATCAGGCCGAGTTCACTGTGGAGCAAGCCAAGCAATATCTGGATGATCCCAAGGTTGGTGATACGCTGGTCGAGGAAGTGCCCCCCGTTGAGATGGGCCGCATCGCTGCGCAATCCGCCAAGCAGGTGATCTTGCAAAAGGTCCGCGAAGCTGAGCGTGACCGCCAGTATGAAGAATTCAAAGACCGCGCCGGCACGATCATCAATGGTCAGGTCAAACGCGAAGAGTATGGCAACGTCATCGTCGACGTGGGCCGTGGCGAAGCCATCCTGCGCCGCAACGAGAAGATCGGCCGCGAGGCGTATCGCCCGAACGACCGTATCCGCTGCTACATCAAGGATGTGCGCCGCGAGGCCCGTGGCCCCCAGATTTTCCTCAGCCGCACCGCGCCTGAATTCATGGAAGAGCTGTTCAAGATGGAAGTGCCCGAGATCTACGATGGTATCATCGAGATCAAGGCCTGCGCCCGTGATCCGGGAAGCCGCGCGAAGATCGCCGTGATTTCCTATGACAGCTCAATTGACCCTGTCGGTGCCTGTGTTGGTATGCGTGGCAGCCGGGTTCAGGCCGTCGTGAACGAGCTTCAGGGCGAGAAGATCGACATTATTCCATGGAATGAGGATCAGCCCACATTCCTTGTGAACGCATTGCAGCCTGCCGAGGTGAGCAAGGTTGTTCTGGACGAGGAAGCGGGCAAGATCGAAGTGGTTGTGCCCGAAGAGCAGCTGAGCCTTGCGATTGGTCGCCGGGGTCAGAACGTGCGTCTGGCATCGCAGCTGACCGGGCTCGATATCGACATCATGACCGAGGCCGAAGATTCTGAGCGCCGCCAGAAAGAGTTTGAAGAGCGCACCGGCCTCTTCATGGAAACGCTCGATCTGGACGAGTTCTTTGCACAGCTTCTGGTCTCCGAAGGGTTCACGAACCTCGAAGAGGTGGCTTATGTCGAAGTGGGCGAGCTTTTGGCCATCGACGGCGTGGACGAGGATACCGCCAGCGAGCTTCAGGCCCGTGCGCGCGATATCCTTGAAGCCAAGGCGAAAGCCGCGATGGACGAAGCCCGTGCGCTGGGCGTCGAGGACAGCCTTGTGGAGTTTGAGGGCCTGACGCCCCAGATGATCCTCGCACTGGCCAAGGATGACGTGAAAACACTTGAAGATTTTGCGACCTGTGCCGATTGGGAGCTGGCCGGCGGCTGGACCCAGGTGGACGGGGAGCGTGTGAAGGATGATGGGATCCTTGAGCCTTTCGATTTGTCGCTGCAAGAGGCGCAGGACATGGTCATGACCGCCCGGATCATGCTGGGCTGGGTTGATCCCACCGAGCTTGAGGCCGAATCCACCGACGAGGATGCAGACGCATCCGACGAGGAGAGCGGGGCCTGATCTCAGGCCCTGCGAAGGACCTGATGGGGCGCGGCGGGCAACCCAAAGACCGAGAGAGCGGTCCAGAGCGTAAATGCATCGCCACGGGCGAGGTGCGCCCTATGTTTGACATGATCCGCTTCGTGATCGGCCCCGATGGGCAGGTCGTGCCGGATCTGGCGCAGAAGCTGCCCGGGCGTGGCATCTGGGTGACCACAACGCCTGAGGCTTTGACCAAAGCGGCCACCAAAGGGCTCTTTGCCCGTGCAGCCAAGCAGGCGGTGCAGGTCTCGGATGATCTGCCTGCGCAGGTCGAGGCAATGTTGGCGCGACGGGTGGTTGATCTGATCAGCCTTGCGCGCAAGGGCGGCGGTGCCACCTCCGGGTATGAGCGTGTGAAGGCCTGGTTGATGAAGGATGAGGCCGAAGTGCTCATTCAGGCGTCAGACGGGTCGGAGCGCGGAAAATCAAAGCTCAGCACGCCGCATTATGGGTTTTTCATCGGGTGGTTGACCGCCGATGAGCTGGGCCAAGCATTTGGGCGGCAAACCACAATCCACGCTGCACTGCGCGCTGGAGGTTTGGCGCAACGTGTTGTAGAGGAGGCGGCAAGGCTGAAAGCCCTGCGCGTCTCGGACGGCGAGAACGCGCGCCGAAAAGGAAAGAAGACGACATGAGCGACAACGACGGAAAGAAAACACTGGGTGTGCGTGGCGGATCCCGTCCGGGGAATGTAAAGCAAAGCTTCAGCCATGGGCGCACCAAGAACGTCGTGGTGGAAACGAAGCGCAAGCGGGTTGTGGTGCCTAAACCGGGCGCCGCACCCGGCGCATCTGCCATGGCGAAACCCGCACCGGCCAGTGATCCGTCCAAGCGTCCCGCAGGCATCTCCGATGCCGAGCTTGAACGCCGGATGAAGGCGCTTGCGTCGGCGAAAGCCCGCGAGAGCGATGAGGCTGCGCAGCGCGAAGCCGATGAGAAGGCCCGCGCGGAAGACCGTGAGCGCCGCCGCGACGAGATCGAAGCCAAGGAGCGTGAGGATCAAGAGCGCGAAGAGGCCCTGAAAGCCAAGGCTGAAGAGGAAGAGCGCGCCCGCGCCGCCGTGGAAGCCGCCAAGCTGGCCGCCGCAGCACCTGCCGTGGCACCCTCCGAAGCGCCCACAGGGCGTGGCGCGCCGACGAATCGGCCCGATGCGGCCCCTGCGCGCAAACAAGACCGCGACCGCGAGCAGCGCCCCTCCAAAGGCAAGGGCATGGGTGGCGATGAACGTCGCTCTGGCAAGCTGACGCTGAATCAGGCTCTGTCTGGTGGCGAAGGGGGTCGTCAGAAATCCATGGCTGCGATGAAGCGCAAGCAAGAACGCGCCCGTCAAAAGGCGATGGGTGGCAGCCAAGAGCGTGAAAAGATTGTGCGTGATGTGCAGCTGCCCGAGACAATCGTTGTCTCCGAGCTTGCCAACCGTATGGCCGAGCGTGTGGGTGATGTTGTCAAATCGCTTATGACCAGCGGGATGATGGTTGCCCAGAACGAGGCGATTGATGCGGATACTGCGGAGCTGATCATCGAAGAGTTCGGCCACCGTGTCGTGCGTGTGTCGGATTCGGATGTGGAAGATGTGATCGATGCGGTCGAAGACAGCGAAGCCGATCTTCTGCCACGTCCCCCCGTGATCACGATCATGGGTCACGTGGACCACGGTAAGACATCGCTTCTGGATGCCATTCGCGACGCGCGCGTCGTGGCGGGCGAGGCCGGCGGGATCACCCAGCATATCGGTGCTTATCAGGTGACAACTGATACGGGCGCTGTGCTCAGCTTCCTCGATACGCCTGGCCACGCGGCGTTTACCTCCATGCGGTCACGCGGTGCGCAGGTGACGGATATCGTCATTCTGGTGGTGGCGGCCGATGATGCGGTCATGCCCCAGACGATCGAGGCGATTGCCCACGCGAAAGCGGCCAACGTGCCGATGATTGTGGCGATCAACAAAGTCGATAAGCCGTCCGCCAACCCCGACAAAGTCCGCACCGATCTGCTTCAGCATGAAGTGATTGTCGAGAAAATGTCGGGCGAGGTTCAGGATGTCGAGGTTTCTGCAATCACGGGTCAGGGCCTTCCTGACTTGTTGGAGGCGATTGCCCTTCAGGCGGAAATTCTTGAGCTCAAAGCCAACCCGAACCGCGCCGCCGAAGGCGCAGTGATCGAGGCGCAGCTTGATGTGGGCCGCGGCCCCGTGGCCACGGTTCTGGTGCAGAAGGGTACGCTGAAACAAGGCGATATCTTCGTCGTGGGTGAGCAATACGGCAAGGTCCGTGCGTTGATCAACGATCATGGTGAGCGTGTGAAAGAGGCAGGTCCGTCGGTTCCGGTCGAGGTTCTTGGCCTCAACGGCACCCCGGAAGCGGGCGATGTTCTGAACGTTGTGGATACCGAGGCGCAGGCGCGCGAGATCGCGGAATACCGCGAAAAAGCCGCCAAGGAAAAACGTGCCGCGGCCGGTGCTGCTGTGACGCTGGAACAGCTGATGTCTCAGGCCAAGCAAAGCGAGACAATGGCCGAGATGCCTGTGATCGTGAAAGCCGATGTGCAGGGTTCTGCCGAGGCAATCGTTCAGGCGATGGAGAAGATCGGCAACGACGAAGTGCGCGTTCGTGTGCTTCATTCGGGTGTGGGTGCCATTACCGAGAGCGATATCGGCCTTGCCGAAGCGTCTGGTGCGCCCGTTTTCGGCTTCAACGTCCGGGCCAACGCGCCTGCCCGTCAGAGTGCGAACCAGAAAGGTGTCGAGATCCGCTATTACTCAGTGATCTACGATCTTGTGGATGATGTGAAAGCGGCGGCCTCTGGCCTCTTGGGTGCGGAGATCCGCGAGAAGTTCATCGGCTATGCGAAGATCAAAGAGGTCTTCAAGGTCACCGGTATTGGCCGGGTAGCGGGCTGCCTCGTGACCGAGGGTGTTGCACGCCGCTCGGCGGGTGTGCGTCTTCTGCGCGATGATGTCGTGATCCACGAGGGCACGCTGAAAACCCTCAAGCGCTTCAAGGATGAAGTGGCCGAGGTGCAATCGGGTCAGGAATGCGGCATGGCGTTCGAATCCTATGAGGATGTGCGCCCCGATGACGTGATCGAGATTTTCGAGCGCGAGGAAGTGGTCCGCACGCTCACCTGATCGTTGGCTCAGATGACATTACAGAAACGGCCCGCAGAGCAAATTGCGGGCCGTTTTCTTGTGGGCATTGTCGGTGTGATCAGTGCAAAGAAAAAGGGCAGCCTCAGATTTTGGCCACCCTTAACATCTCAAAACATATTGGATTGCTTACGCGGCTCTGCTAACAGGATGCCCGGCATAAACCCGCTCACCATCGCGCACCTGAACGCGCCCATCGGGCAGCAGTTTCACGAAAATGCCCTGTACGAGCACGCAACTTCCCAGTCGAATCGTTTGCAACATTTCATATCCCCCCAGATGTGACGTAACGTTATTAATTTAGGGAAAGTCTGAAAAACCTGCCGGTTTCCGTGTGATGTGGTAGGCTGCGGGCA
>ERZ887849.267-NODE-267-length-58683-cov-18.744934_pt1 | contig 58683 bp, 51 predicted proteins | sample MGYA00521267_ERZ887849 | MGnify/ENA primary metagenome ERZ887849 (study PRJEB32303, sample SAMEA104408601) | aquatic metagenome | biome: Brackish water; feature: Pelagic; material: water | place: Baltic Sea | collected 2014-06-06T16:11:00 | depth 2,863 m ... | reverse complement strand
CCGAGTTCAGGTGATGCAGTTGGTACTGATGGGTCACGGTACTGATGGGTCACGGACCTGTCGCTCCCCAAATCGAGGCTCTTGAAGCCGAAAGTTGGGGAATCAGTGTATCAAACGCTACCTAACCCTTTGATATCGAGAGGTTATTATCACTAATATTGGAGGCTCGGGTCGGAATCGAACCGGCGTTGACGGATTTGCAATCCGCTGCATTACCACTCTGCCACCGAGCCTTGTTGTTGCCGCCAATACGCCGCAGCTTTAGCGGAGCGTCTCCCGCCAAGGCCGCGGATTATACACAGCCACGCGCAAAAGCGAAAAACAAACAAACCTGACAACCCAAATACTTTTTAACGCGCTCGCGGTAAGCTAGCGCCACCACTAATAAAAGATAAAAGAGACTCCGTTTATGTCGCCGATAAAAATAGCCGCCGCTCTATCTGTGTTATTAGCATCCAATGCCCTTGGGGCAACTCCAACACAAAACAGCTATTCCCCTGGGGTAGGGACGGACTATCCAAAGCAAGTTTTTTTTGGCGACCTCCACCTGCACTCCAATATCTCAGCAGACGCCCACTCGATGGGCAATCTATTGTTAAGCAGCGCTGACGCCTATCGCTTCGCCCGAGGAGAAAAGGTCGTTGCCTCCAATGGATTACCCGCACAGTTAAAACGTCCACTAGATTTCTTGTCCGTCACAGACCATGCAGAATTCATGGGCCTGTATCGGATGTTTACCATCGGAGATCCCCGTTTAACCACCACCGCACTGGGCAAGGCCTGGGCATCACAGTATTTAACCAAGCCTGACCCCAATGAAACCGACCCAACGAGAGTCGCATCGAGCAACCCCATTGCGGCTTTCGTGAACAGCATAAACGACCCAAACGCAGCCCGGGACGCCTATCCGGAAGCACTTAAGCACGCTATTTGGGCTGATGTCGCGCGAACAGCCGATGAGTTTAATGCACCTGGCATCTTTACTGCGTTTACGGGCTACGAATGGACCGCGATGAGAGACGGTAACAACCTTCATCGCTGTATCATTCTCAAAGATAACGCGGATGTCGTGAGCGGATGGATACCCTACTCCGCACAGTCATCGAGTGACCCAGAAGCACTCTGGCAAGCGCTGACCGAATATGAGTCGCTTACCGGCGGTGAGGCACTGTCGATTCCTCATAACGGCAATCTAAGTAATGGCTTGATGTGGGATACCAAAAGACTGGAGGGCGGTGCGCTCGATCAGGAATATGCCGACGCACGTATGCGGTGGGAACCCATTGCCGAAGTCACGCAAATTAAAGGAGATAGCGAGACCCACCCCGTTTTATCGCCCGATGACCCCTTTGCCGATTTTGAACGCTGGGACGAATACAACATCTCCAATACCGTCAAGACGACGCCCGACATGTATCCGGGTTCTTACGCCCGATCGGCACTCAAGCGGGGACTCGCCTTAGAGAAAACGATTGGCGCCAACCCCTATGCCTTTGGAATGATTGGCAGCACTGATGATCACACCTCACTCGCGACGGCAGAAGAAGACAATTTCTTTGGTAAATTCGCCAACTCTGAGCCCGGTATTCGCACACCTGATTCGCGGATGGCGGGTCTTAATGCCGACTGGGAGCTAGGCGCCTCAGGTCTTGCTGCAGTTTGGGCGCCAGACAATACGCGTGGTGATCTCTTCGCCAGCATGAAACGCCGCGAAGTGTATGCCACGACAGGCTCTCGCATTGTGTTGCGCTTTTTTGGCGGTTGGCAGTTCGCTGCCAACAGCATACACAGCCCCTATTTTGAGACCATCGGTTATCGGGATGGCGTACCAATGGGTGGCGAACTGTCCAGACAAAAAGAGGCGCGCGCGCCATCGTTTATGGTTCAGGCGATGAAAGATCCTGATGCAGCTAATCTCGATCAGGTACAGATTATTAAAGGCTGGATTGATGCCGATGGGATGACGCATGAACAGATTTACTATGTGGCCCTCTCTGACAACCGTCAGATTGATCCAGCAACAGGCCAGCCCGAACTGGTCGGCAGCACCGTTGACATCGAGACCGTCTCCTTTTCGAACACGATCGGGGCCGTACAGCTGAGTGCGCAATGGACCGACCCCGAATTTGATGCCTCGCAGGCCGCTTTTTATTACGCTAGAGCCATCGAAATTCCTCGCCCACGATGGAGTGAGTACGACCGAAAATACTTTGGTGGCGACTTTGGTAAGGCACCAAGCACTGTGCAAGATCGAGCCTACTCTTCGCCCATTTGGTATCGCCCTGAGTGATCAGACGAACAAGCTAGAAAAGAGGCAGAAATCGGCGATAATACTGGACCAAATCATGACGGTCGCAATGAAAATTAATCACTGATATGGTGTGTTTAACAAATAATTGAGGCGGTGAAATCACCGCCTTGATAACACAGTAGGTATGACATCAGCATCATCACTTTGGGGGGCGCGGCCAGTGGTCGGGCGAGGTGAATAACGTGAAACCAACTGATCTAAGAGACCCGGAATATTTCCATAAAGTGGTCGATTGTCAGTATGCCTGTCCTGCGCATACACCAGTTCCTGAATATATCCGTCTCATTGCTCAAGAACGCTATGACGATGCGTACATGGTGAATTGGGAATCCAATGTATTCCCGGGCATTTTGGGGCGCACCTGCGATAGACCCTGTGAACCCGCTTGCCGTCGTGGGCGCGTCGAAGAAGAGCCTGTGGCAATTTGCAGGCTCAAGCGGGTGGCAGCAGATAATAAAGGCTCTATTACCGATCGCCTTCCCAGCATCCCAAGACAAAAAAATGGTAAGCGGATTGCCCTCATCGGAGGTGGTCCCGCCTCGTTAACCGTCGCACGTGATCTGGCACCACTAGGCTACCAATTAGATCTTTATGACAGCCAGCCCGCTGGTGGTGGCTTTATGCGCAGTCAGATTCCCTCTTTTCGCCTGCCACCAGAGGTACTCGACGAAGAGGTCGACTACGTCCTAGACATGGGTATTCAGTCGCACTTCGATACCTATGTAGAAAGCCTCAAATCCATTATTGATAGAGGATACGACGCCATCTTTGTTGGCACCGGCGCTCCTCGCGGCAGCGATCTGGATCTACCTGGTCGACAAGCATGTGAAAAACAGATCCACGTGGGTATCGAATGGCTTGGGTCAGTCGCCTTCGATCACATTCAAAAAGTGGGAAAGCGAGTCCTGGTACTGGGCGGGGGCAATACGGCGATGGACTGCTGTCGAACAGCTCGCAGACTTGGTGGAGAGGACGTCAAAGTGGTGGTGCGCTCAGAGTTTGCGCGCATGAAGGCATCGCCTTGGGAAATTGAGGATGCTCAGGAAGAAGACATCCCAATACTCAACAATCATGTGCCGAGAGAGTTTGTCCACGAAAATGGCAAGTTAACCGGCATGCGCTTTGACAAGGTGGATGTGGTTTACGATTCGTCAGGCAAACGCAACCTTGTCCCTACGGGCGAAGAGATCTTTTTCGCTGCCGATGAGGTTCTTATTGCCATTGGCCAGGACAACGCATTCCCGTGGATAGAACGCGATCTCGGCATCGAGTTTGGCAAATGGGACATGCCTCATGTCGATAAGCGCACATTCCAATCGAGCAACCCCAAAGTATTCTTTGGTGGAGACGCCGCTTTTGGCCCCGAAAATATCATTACCGCAGTAGCGCACGGACACCAGGCTGCGGTTTCCATAGACCTTTTTCTCTCGGGTAAATCGACACAACAACGCCCGGCTCCCGGCGTGAATTTAATCAGCCAAAAAATGGGCGTACACGAGTGGAGCTACGACAATCTTGTCACCGTCGACCTCCGCGAAAAAGTGCCCCACGTGGACAAGGTCACTGCGCTAAAAGATCGTAAAGTCGAAGTAGAACTCGGATTTGATATTAACGCCGCTTACCGCGAAGCTGAGCGATGCCTTAATTGTGATGTGCAGACCGTATTTGACGGCGCAAAGTGCATTGAGTGCGACGGCTGCACCGATATCTGTCCTACTGATTGCATCAATTTCATCGATAACGCCGATGAGGTTGCGTTGCGCCGAACGCTTCGCGCTCCAGCCAATGACACCACTCAAGATCTTTATGTCTCGGGCGCGCTGGCACAAACACAGCGGGTCATGGTGAAGGACGAAAATGTTTGTCTGCACTGTGGCTTATGCGCAGAACGTTGCCCTACTGGCGCTTGGGACATGCAGCGGTTCCTGTACTCGGTGACTAAGGCGGGCTAACCATGCAACCTAAAGAATCGATTAATGACTTCGTTATCAAGTTTGCCAACGTTAACGGTACCGGATCAGCAAGCGCCAATGGCATGTTTGCAAAAGCCATCTTCCGAATGGGAATCCCCGTAAGTCCCCGGAATATCTTCCCATCTAATATTCAGGGACTACCAACGTGGTACGAAGTCCGGGTCAGTCAAGATGGTTATCTTGGCCGGCGTGGCGGCATCGACATGATGATCAGTGTCAATCCACAAAGCTTTGCTAAGGATGTTTCTGAAGTAGAGCCCGGTGGCTATATGCTCTACGACACCACCAAACCACTGGACCTGCGCCACGTCCGCAGAGATGTAAATTACCTTGGCATACCACTGACCGAAATGTGCTTACGCGAGTACACCGATTCTCGCCAAAGACAACTCTTTAAAAATGTGATCTATGTAGGTGCTTTAGCAGCACTCCTTAATATCGATTTCGCCATATTGAAAGATCTTGTTCGCGAACAGTTCAAAGGAAAAGAAAAACTGATTACCCCCAACATCCATGCCTTGGAATTGGGACATCAATACGCTTCCACCCACTTTACTTGCCCGCTGGGTATTCATCTCAAAGCCGGAGAGCAAACACCCAAGCACATAGAGGAATTCGATCAAATTCTCATGGATGGCAACACCGCGACGGCGTTGGGCGCTGTTTATGCGGGCGCAACGGTGGCGGCTTGGTATCCCATTACACCCTCGACATCGGTTGTCGATGCGTTCGAAAAATATTGCCGTCGACTGAGAATTGATCCGGGAACAGGCAAGAAAAACTACGCCATTGTGCAAGCCGAAGACGAGCTCTCAGCCATGGGAATGGTGATCGGTGCCAACTGGAATGGGGCTCGCGCCTTTACGGCAACCAGCGGCCCGGGCCTCTCATTGATGAGCGAATTCTTGGGTCTCGCCTACTTTGCTGAGGTACCTGCGGTGCTCGTCGATGTGCAGCGCGCCGGCCCCTCTACCGGCATGCCAACACGCACCCAACAGTCAGACATATTTGCCGCGGCGTACGCCTCACACGGTGATACCAAGCACGTGTTGCTGTTTCCAGCCACGCCGGCCGAATGCTTCAGCATGACGGTAGAAGCTTTTGATCTAGCCGAACGATTGCAAACGCCTGTCATCATGATGAGCGATTTAGATCTTGGTATGAACGAGTGGATGTCACCGCCTTTGGAATTCGACGACAGTTATCGTTATGACCGGGGAAAGGTGCTGACCGGCGAAGAACTCGATGCAATGACCGAGCGCTTTGGGCGTTACTTGGACGTGGATGGCGATGGCATCCCTTACCGGACTTATCCGGGCGCACATCCGACCAAGGGCGCTTACTTCACTCGAGGCAGCTCGAGAGACGAGTATGCCGCTTACACCGAGGACGGTGACGTCTATGTGCGCAACATGGACCGGCTGTTGCAAAAATTTGAAACAGCGAAATCACTGGTTCCCGAGGCCAAGATTAAAATGGCAGAAGCGCCCACCAAAGAAGCGCTGCTGTTCTTTGGGACTACCGCTTCGCCAGCCTATGAAGCACTGGAGATGTTAGAAAAAGAAAACATTCATCTCGACACCCTACGGCTACGATCGTTTCCCTTTACACAAGAAGTCGAAGACTTTATTGAGGCGCACGATCGTATCTTTGTCATTGAGCAAAACAGAGACGGCCAGATGCGTCGCCTACTGCTCAATGAAACCAACGTTGAAGCTAACGCCAAGCTTGTCTCAGTGGTGGAATACGATGGGCTCCCAGTGACGGCGCGAAAAATTGCTACCGTGATCCGAGGACATTTGGGTGTCAGCAACGTCACTTCATTGGTGTCAAAGGAAAAGGAAACTGCCTAATGACTTACGCTAAACCCGCTTTTCGTCATCCCGAATCCAAGACCAATGAGGTCGGCTGCACCCGCCGCGATTATGAAGGTGGTCTGTCGACGCTCTGCGCCGGGTGCGGTCATGACTCTATCAGCGCTGCGATTATTGACGCTTGCTTTGAGCTCTCGATTGAACCACACCAAGTTGCCAAGCTCTCGGGCATCGGCTGCTCATCGAAAACGCCCGCTTATTTTCTCAGTGGCTCACACAGCTTTAATAGCGTGCACGGCCGAATGCCCTCAGTGGCCACAGGCGCCAATGTTGCCAATCGAGACCTCATCTATATCGGCGTCTCTGGAGATGGTGATACCGCCTCAATTGGCATGGGTCAGTTTGCGCACGTTATGCGCCGCAATCTCAACATGACCTATATCGTCGAGAATAACGGCTGCTATGGCCTCACCAAAGGGCAAGATTCTGCCACCATGGATACCGACTCTGTCAGTAAAAAGGGCGATATTAACCCCTACATGCCGATCGACTTAGTGCGTCTAGGTATCGAAGTCGGGGCAACCTTTGTGGGCCGCAGCTTCTCGGGTGACAAAGAGCAACTGGTCCCGCTCATTAAAGCCGCACTCAGCCATCGTGGATTCGCTTTACTGGATGTCATTTCGCCCTGCGTCACTTTCAATAACCACCAAGGCTCAACCAAGAGCTACGCTAATTTCCGCGAGCATAATGAAGCGATGCCTGTCGATTTTATACCACGCCGGGAAGCAATCACTACCAGCTATGACGCCGGAGTGGTCAAGGAGGTCTGCTTACATGACGGGTCGGTGCTGCGCCTGCAAAAAGTAAACAACGAGTACAATATTGAAGACGCTCAATCTGCATTGGATGCGATTGCGCATCACACCAAGCAGGATCGCATCTTGACCGGATTACTCTACATTAATCGTGACAGCGAAGAGCTCCATGATGTACTGCAAACCGCTTCGAAGCCGCTCAACACCATGACGCAGCGAGACCTATGCCCAGGCTCTCGTTTCCTCGACTCTATTAACGCGGGGCTACGCTAAGCCTCGCGCGAGGCGCTGACAGACCTGCCGTTATGGTGCTGATAACCAAACCTTCCCTGTGCGGCTTTGTCCGCCCACCGCGCCGCCTTGCACGTCCACTGGGTCTCACTGCAACGCCGGGCATGTTGGGCACTGATTTCTAGTACATCGACGCCCGCCTCCAGCAGCATAGGCAACTGATCGGGCAGCAGATCCCCGACTACCTCTAGGTGCCCCTTAAAGCCAATCTGTCGAAGCTGCCGGGCGAGCGTAAAAACCCGACCGTCCGAGAAATTAGCCACGACTAATGCAATGACAGGCTCTGCTAGCCAGGCGTCCAACATCGATAGTGAGGTCACCTCAGAAACCTGCTTTTCGGCGCGCTGAGCACTCTCTTCTTCCACCGCCATAAAGTGGCCGCTGTGATCGACCCTGACGGTATCCATCGCATCACTCATCACGAAGAAACCGCAATGACATTGGGATTGCGGTGCAGTCCGCACTCTAATTTAGCCTGCCCTCGCCAACGCCCTGCCCTCACATCCTCTCCTCGCCCCACTCGCGAAGTACACGGCTCACAACCAATTGATGGATAACCTTTACTCGCGAGAGGATGTCGCGGTAGCTGATGCTGAGCGTGATAGGATTCGATACGCGCTGCAGTCCAATCAGCCAGCGGGTTAAATTTCCAAACGTTATAGATATCATCCCACTCAATGCGCGCGAGCTGCGCACGGTCAGCGGAGTGGAATTGCTTTTGTCCGGTAATCCAGCCGGCATAAGGCTTCAGTGCGCGTTTTAGCACCTGCACCTTTCTGACCGCACAACATCGGTCCGGGTCTATTTGATGTAGCGTACCCGCATCGTCGTAGCGCTTTTCAGACAGCGGATCAATGCCAATGGTTTTGGCACCCCGCAGCCCCAAACGCTTAATCAGCTCGTCACGGTAGACGAGGGTCTCAGGAAAATGAAAGCCGGTGTCGAGAAACACCACGCGGCTCTCCGGACGCAATGTGGCGACTAAATGCAGTAGTACGGCGCTCTCTGCGCCAAAACTGGACACCACTGCGAGTTCACCAAATGGCGTTCGCTGGGCGAGTAATCGGTCCAAAAAAGCTTCCGTGTCCAGTAGGTCGAGCGCATCAGATGCGGCGCTCACAGCCAATACATCGGCGGGGGCTGCAGCAACCGTATTAAGCGGCATCACTCACCTCATAAAGCGCAATGCGAAAGGGCTCAGTACCCAATCTTTCTACTGAGGTCGCAAACGTCTCCGCTGGCGACAAGCGCAGGGCAAGATAGGTATCCAACAGACGATCCAGCGCCAGCACCAAATCGTCTTCACTGAAACCAGGCCCCATTTTGTCGCCCAGTTTTGCCGCTAACCCGCCACGCCCGCCAAGCGTTAGCTGGTAGTTTTCAACGCCGGCCTTATCGAGGCCTAAAATACCAATGTCGCCGATATGATGATGACCGCAGGCATTGATACAGCCGGATATTTTAATCTTCATGGGACCCAGAGTGCGCTCCCTTGCTCGATACCGCAGCGATAACCGTTGCGCAATTGGTATCGAGCGCGCAGTCGCTAATGCGCAATAATCCATGCCGGGACACGCAATCAGGTCTGATACCAAACCAATATTCGCCGTCGCCAATTGAGTGGCACACAGGCGCTGATAAACAGCGGGCAAGTCTGCCTGCGCAATGTGAGGCAGCACAATATTTTGTTCATGACTGACACGTAGCTCGCTGAATCCGTACTGTTCAGCGATATCCGCCAAGCATCGCATCTGTTCGGCACTCGCATCGCCCGGTGTTTTACCGTGTGCTTTCAAACTCACGGTAACCGAGGCGTAACACTCCTGCTTATGTGGGTTGACGTTGCGCTCTACCCAAGATCGAAATGCGGGCACTGTATCAATCTGCTCGAGATAGGGCTCGATACTCCGCTCGGGAAAAGTAGGCACCACAAAGTGATCCATGATGTCATGTAACGGCCTCAAATCACCTGCAGTAAAGCCAGCAGTGGCACTGGGTAGCGCCTCTTCCACTGCGGCCTTAAAGGCCTCAACCCCCATGGCCTGCAGCAGAATCTTTATGCGCGCCTTGTATTTATTATCGCGACGTCCGGCCAAATTATAGACAGACAAAATAGCCTCTAGATGCGGCAGCAGCGCCTCTGTCGTGACACCACGAAATAATCGCTTGCCCACCACCGGGGTTCGTCCCAGCCCACCACCCACATAAATATCAAAGGCTATTTCCTCGCCCGACTGCACCAGTCTCAGACCAATATCATGCGCTTTGATCACCGCTCGATCGATCGACCCAGCGCTAATGGCAATCTTGAATTTACGGGGTAAAAATTGAAATTCAGGATGATCAGTAGACCACTGACGAATCCACTCGGCATAGGGCCGAGGATCGGTGACTTCGTCTAGCGCGGCACCCGCAAAATGATCAGTCGTCACATTGCGAATGGTATTTCCACTGGTCTGTATAGCGTGCATATCTGCCGTGGCGAGCGCTGCGAGAATATCAGGCGTATCGACCAGTAAAGGCCAATTAAACTGAATATTTTGCCGCGTTGTAAAATGCCCGTAGCCCCGGTCCCATCGCTCTGCAATATCTGCTAACACACGCATTTGCCGACTCGACAGGGTGCCGTAGGGTATCGCCACCCTGAGCATGTAAGCGTGCAACTGGAGGTAGAGCCCATTCATCAAGCGTAACGGCTTAAACTCCTCTTCCGTCAACGCACCTGAAAGACGTCGCGCCACCTGATCTCGAAACTGAGCCACTCGCTCTCTCACAAAATCTTCATCAAAGGCGCTATAGCGGTACATCAGGCTCGCCTGATCAAGCTGACATCACGCAGGGCCGTCTGCTGACCCGCGCCGGACACAACAGTCACTACCTTGGCGGCATGTTTCGGCGCCTCTCGTACGGGCACCAGAAACACGCCAGACACGTCTGATATGGACACGTTATTCGTCGATTGATGCTCCTCCCCACTGGCGCGATAAAACGTAACCGCATCCATCACGTTCCTCACCCACTGTTGGTGATAGCCTAGGTACAGTAGGTCTCCAGTGGTGAGGCGATTGCAGATGTTATAGCGGTGCATCAGCGCCTTCCTCATTGCCAGCGATCGCGTAGGGCGCTATCGCTGCTGCCCGTATTGACTCTCTGTAGTGCGTGGGTTGTCGTATTTCACCTGACGACCCAATGGCGACGAGGTAAACGCCCAAAACCACTAATTCATCATCAATAGTTTTCGCCATTTCGGACGCCACATCAGTAGAGTGAAACGTTACTGCGTCTCCTATTTTTCTCACCCACTGTTGCTCATTTCCCCAAAAAACCACTTCGCCGGTAGTCAAGCGATTGGCGGTAATCACAACAGGCGGCTTAATACGAGGCATAGTGCGCTACATCCCGTGTATCCACCAAACGGCTTGGTACGCGTAAATCACTGGCACCGGCTGCGCCGGCAATACCCACTAAAATGATTAGCGGTCCCTCAAAATGCTGCGCCTGCAGCGCATCAACAAACTCACCTAAATGGCTAACAAAGGCGCGCTGATCCGAACGGGAAATATTTTCAATACAGGTGACTGGCGTCATCGTATCTGCACCGTGCATGAGTAAACGCCCCTGCAGAAAAGCCGCTGTCCTGCGACCCATATAGATCGCTAATGTTTGATCCGTATCGACCAATTGCTGCCAATCGTGCTCCGCATACCCCTTGGCATCGTGAGCCGTGACAAAGGTAACGCGCGTGTTTCTCTCGCGCTGCGTCAGAGACACCTGCAGTGTCGCCGCAGCAGCGGCGGCAGCTGTCACGCCGGGAATGATCTGCGTTGCCACCCCAGCCGCTTTCAGTGCGCTCAACTCTTCGTCCAGCCGGCCAAACATGCCAGGGTCGCCCCCCTTAAGGCGCACCACTGCCTGACCTTGTGACGCCTCACGTAATAAATGCGCAGTGATCTCGGCCTGAGGCACTGATGCGCCAAACCCCTTCTTTCCCGCGCTGATAAATTTGGCTTCTTTTCTCGCCAGATCCAGAATGTGATCCCCTACCAATCGGTCATAGACGATCACGTCTGCCTCTTGTATCAACCGACGTGCCTTGACGGTGAGCAAATCGGGATCGCCAGGTCCTGCCCCAACGAATATCACGTTTCCCTCGGGAGCGACCAGTCCCTGATGCTGCGCTAATAGCGTTGACAAAGTGCTTTCTAAGGCGGCGGCTGACAGATCCGCCTGTTGCGCTGAGCGCTGGAAAAAATCAGTCCAAAACCGTCTACGAGGCAAGCCGGGTAACAACTGCCTGACACGATGGCGAAATCGTTGCGCGGCGCGCGCAACAGTGCCGAGATGGATCGGCAGCATCGATTCCACCTCCAATTTAATTTGTTGCGCCAACACTGGTGCTGTGCCTTCGGTACCGATCGCGACCACCACCGGATCCCGGTCGACTATGGCTGGCGTAATAAAGTCACAGGCATCCGGGCGGTCAACCACATTCACCCACACGCTCGCTTCACCGGCCAAGTGAGCGATCCGCGTATTGTCGTTGTCACATTCACTGGCGGCGTAGACTAAGCGAGCCGCCTTGAGGTCAGAGACATCGCACGCCCTCCTCTCAAGCTGTAGCCGACGCTCGCGGCACCACTGCAACATGACAGGCGTGGGCTGGTCACTAAACAAAACGACGTCGGCTGCGGTTTTTAGTAAAGCGCGACATTTCGCCTCAGCAAGCTGGCCGCTGCCGACAACAATCGCCCGACACCGTCGAGTCGATACAAATAAAGGTAAGTAATCCATGGGGCGCGAGCCTATACCCGCCCGCCTCACAAAGAAAATATTTTTAAATAATGGTTTTATAACCGAATTAATAGAAAAATATTTCTTATAAATGTCATAATTAAGTATATTTTCTTTATTTGGCCCAAGGTGCTGAAATGAAGTTTGATTACATCGATAAAGTCTTACTCTCGCTATTACAGCGTGACTGCACGCTATCGTTAGACCAGCTTGCCGAGCGAACAGGGTCTAGCAAAACTCCGATATGGAATCGCCTGAAAAAATTAAAGCAACGTGGCGTCATCCGCCAAGAAGTAGCCCTATGCGACCCCGACGCGCTTGGTCTAGCGGCCTGTTTTTTTGTGCTAATACAGACCAGTGAGCACGATGCCACTTGGCAACAACAGTTCCTCAGTGCGGTTCGCAACCGCAGCGAGGTCATGGAGGCGCATCGTCTGGCCGGTGATGTCGACTATATCCTCAAAGTCAGAGTTGCTGACGCCAGAGCCTACGACCAGTTTTATCAGACCCTCATTGCCGACGTGAAGATTTTTAAAGTCACCGCGTTGCTGTCAATGGAAGAAGTGAAATACACCACTGCGATGACCATCGCCAATGACGCTGCACAGTAAGTTGATGAGGTGGGCGAGTCACCTTCGGACTGCGCGGCGGGGCATCACGCCTCGGATTCAGGCTCCTCACCACGAAGGCTGACTAGAAAAACCCTAAAATAAATCGCCATCGACCACAGCGTGAGCACGACTGCGATCCCCAGCAATACGAGGCCTAATAATCGAAAATATTCGCCCGCCGGCTCAGAGGGATACCACAGTAAGATCGGAATAGCAGTCATTTGAAACCCGGTCTTAAACTTCGCCAAAGAGGTGACTGCCAACGACGCCCGCTTGCCCGCCTGTGCCATCCACTCCCGCAAAGCGCTCACCACAATCTCACGGCCGATCACCACCATTGCCGCCAGGGTAATAAAGGCACTGTCCATTCGGTGGAGCAACAAAATCAGTGCCACCGACACCAATAGTTTGTCGGCAACAGGATCCAGAAAAGCACCAAAGTCAGAGGTCTGACCCATTTTGCGCGCAAGCCACCCATCAAGCCAGTCAGTAATACTGGCAACGATAAACACCAACGCCGCACCCACTGTCGATATCGGCTGAGGCAAATAATAAAAGACAACCATTAGTGGTATCGCTAGCACGCGCAGAGCCGTCAGCAAATTGGGTAGATTCAGCGGCACACATTACTCCCGGTCAACAGGTCTCAATTTTGACACAGCGTGCCGTGTCCGTGTGGGTCAATCATTGACCGTATGCAGGTGCTCATAAATAGTCCTTGCAATGGTCGCGCTGATCCCCTTAATTTTAGCCAACTCTTCGATGCCTGCGTTCTCAATCGCCTTGGCACTGCCAAAATGGCGCAGTAGATCGCGCCGACGCTTGGCACCGACGCCGGGAATCTCCTCTAAAACGGACTGCTTTCTCGCCTTCGCGCGGCGGCCGCGGTGACCGCTGATAGCGAACCGATGCGCCTCATCTCGAATCTGCTGTATTAGGTGCAAACCCGGGTGATCACCCCGTAAACGCATTTCCGCCCCAGAATCTGCATCGATGAGCGTCTCAAAACCCGCTTTCCGGGTGGTTCCCTTGGCCACACCAATCACTTTAACACTGCTAATGTCATAGGTCGCCAAGACCTGGCGAGCTTGACTCACCTGTCCCTTCCCGCCGTCAATAAATAAAATATCAGGGAGTTGCCCCTCGCCGTTGGCCAAACGCTTGTATCGGCGCTCCAGCGCCTGCTGCATCGCAGCATAATCATCACCCGGCGCAATATCCTCAATATTGAACTTACGATAATCCGATTTGCGGGCGCCATTGCCATCAAATACGACACAAGATGCGACGGTCGCTTCACCAGAGCTATGGCTGATATCAAAACACTCCATGCGCACAGGAATGCTTTCCAGATCTAGTGCTCTGCGAAGCGACTCTAGTCGACCAGCCATCGTTTGCTTTCCGGCTAAAAACGATCTCAAATTCGTTTGCGCAGTTTGCACCGCCATCTGCAACCAGCGTGCACGCGCATCACGCACACTATGCTTAATGGACACCTTGCGGCCAGAGTCGGCTGCCAGCGTCTCTTCGAGCAAATTTTGATCATCGATGGGGCCACTGAGGACAATTTCCTGAGGAACTTGCTGCTGACTAGACAGATAAAACTGAGGCAAGAAGGCCTCTAATATAGCGGCGGGCGACTCATCCAGTCGAATATTAGGGTAGTAGCTACGACTTCCTAGTACCCTAGCCTCACGGACGAAAAGAACTTGTATACAGGCGTGGCCATGCTCAGTAAAAACGGCCATCAGATCCAAATCACCTCGCGTACCCTCGATACTCTGAGTGGACTGTACATTTTGCAATTGGGTGATTTGATCGCGTAAATCCGCAGCGTCCTCGTATGCCAATGCCGCGGCGGCAGTCTCCATTTCATCTGCCAAACGTGACATCAGCTCATGTGATTGACCGTTCAAAAATAATGTCGATTTCTCAACCTGCTCTTGGTAATCCTGATCGGACACCAGACCGACACAGGGTCCCGAGCACCGCCCGATCTGATATTGCAAACAAGGACGAGAGCGATTGCGAAAATAGCTATCGCGACACTGACGCACCTTGAAGACTTTTTGCATCAGATGCAGCGTCGATCGCACTGCACCGGAGCTTGGATAGGGCCCAAAGTAGGTGCCCTTTCGCCGTTTAGCGCCGCGATGAAAGCTTAAACGCGGCCAACGATCGTCAGAAGACAGGTAAATATAAGGGTAGGACTTATCGTCTTTTAGCAAGATATTGTAGGGGGGGCGAGACTGCTTAATGAGATTGTGCTCGAGCAGTAACGCATCTCGCTCGGTGCTGGTGACGGTCACCTCAATGTTGGCTATCTTGGCGACTAGGGCCATCGTTTTTTTCGACAAGCCCGACGGGCGAAAGTAACTCGTCACGCGACTTTTCAGGTTTTTAGCTTTGCCAACGTAGAGCAGCCCTCCCTCCCGATCAAACATTTGGTAAACCCCGGGGCGAGAGGTCAGCTGCGCGAGGTAAGACTCTGCATCAAAACCACTCATCAGGACGCAAAAGGCTCGGGGAGACCCAGTACCCGCGGCTCCATTTCTAGGGTCACACCGAAAGCGCCTTCGACGCTGGCAACGATCTCGGTCGCCAAGGCAAGCCAAGGCTCCGCGGTCTGCGCACCACAGCCGACCAAAACCAGTGCATGCGCCTCTGACACTTTCACGCCCTGCTTTTCAACGCCTCGCCAGCCCAACTGGTCAATCAACCAAGCAGCCGAGACCTTCACGCCTCCTTCAGGTCCCGCAAAGAGCGGCATGCCCAATACAGTTTGACGCAGCCTGTCGCCCTCTTCCTGAGAGAGAATAGGATTCTTAAAGAAACTGCCGACATTAGGGGTAACAACGGGATCAGGTAGCTTTTCCTGCCGCAACGACATCACGCAGGCCAAGACGGCGTCGTGAGTGGGGTCAGCCACCTGCAATCGCTCTCTCAAGGCCGGATACTCAAGGCAGACCGGCGCTGCTCTATCGAGCTGCAAATCCACCGCCGTGATGATCCACTGCGCCCCTTCCTCGTGCTTAAAACAGCTGTCACGGTAGCGAAACTGACAGGATTCTGGGGACAGTACTGTGGTCGCTAACGTCTCACGATGAATCACGTGCACGGCACGAATGAACTGCGCGACCTCCACACCATAAGCACCAATATTCTGAATCGGTGCTGCACCGACCGACCCGGGAATCAGGGCCAAATTAGCGAGACCATGCAGCCCATGATGGTGGCACCACAGGACTAATTCATGCCAATTCTCACCCGCACCTATGCGCAGAACGACTCGACTACCATCATCAGCACGAAGCTCGCGCCCCTTGATGTTCATCAGCAGCACCGTGCCGGGCTGCACGGGATGCAGCACGACGTTGCTCCCACCCCCGAGCACCGTCATTGACCCAAACGGCCGGGCATCGATGAGTGCTTGCTCGAGTTGCGCCTCATGAGTGATGGTAACAACGCGATCGGCTTGCGCGGTTAGCCCAAGTGTATTAAGTCCCGAGAGGTTCCCGCCATCCAAAACTGAATCACTCACCATCCGTTAATAACTGCTTAATGACGTCGAGGTCTTCTTGAGTATCTACTCCTATCGGCGCCCTCTCCGGTGCCAGTTCGACCTGAATGTGGGCGTCATGCGCTAAGGCTCTCAACTGTTCTAGTGACTCACTTTGCTCAATGGACGCCGGAGGCCAACTCACAAAACGCAGTAAAAAATGAGCACGATAAGCATATAGCCCTATATGACGATGACTCACGGCGGCTACGCTATCATCGCGCCGACTCGGAATCGCGGCACGGGAAAAGTACAGCGCGCGCCCCGTCTCGCTGACAACCACCTTGACCACCGACGCCTTGTCGACCTCTTCGATCGCGAGCGGCTCCATTAGGGTCGCCATGTCGGCATTGGACTGCTCGGACAACATCGCCGCCACTCGCTGAATATTAGCGACAGGCATCAGGGGCTCGTCCCCCTGTAAGTTTACAATAATGGAATCGTCAGCGAGGGATAGCTGTTGAACCACCTCAGCTAATCGGTCGGTTCCTGAGGTATGCGCCGCGTCTGTCATCAGCACCTCTGCACCGCGTCCCACCATCTCATCACGAATGCGAGCATCGTCAGTTGCAATGCAAACACGAGCCGCACCGGCGCGCATCGCTTGCTCCCAGACCCACGCTATCATCGGCTTATCGTTAATGCGCAGCAATGCCTTACCCGGTAGTCGAGTCGAACCATATCGAGCCGGAATAACAACTGTAAACATAAGGATCCTAGACCTGCATCAGCGTCGGCAATTTATCGTGTAATCCTGCCAGTAACGCGGCCGGCAGTTGCGCCTCGATCTCCACCACCCACAGTCTACTATCGATCGACCCACTGAGCTTTATCGCATCCTTCGCGGTAATCAAGATCATCTCCGCTTCAAGGCGTTCAAGGTGCTGCGGCCGAATGATGTCATGGTCTGGCAAGGACAGCGTATTAACCGTCAGTCCTTGGGTAGTGAGCATGTGAAAAAATTGCTCAGGCTGCCCCAGCGCAGTGATTGCCGCGAGCGTTTGCTCACCCCACTGCGACAGACAATCTGACCATAATACGAGACGACCCGATGCGAGGTGACGCGCCCCAGTAATCTGATACTCAAAGCCTCGATTGGCGTCACCACTATTGCGCTCCAATATCCAGTCCACTTCAGTCAGTCGCTCCCGCGGCTCTCGCAACGGTCCTGCTGGCAACAGCCGACCATTACCCAAGCCTCTTTGCGCGTCGAGCACCACAATCTCTAAGTCTCTTGGCAGCTGATAATGCTGCAGCCCATCATCTGATAGCACAATATCAACCGCGTTATCGTGAATGAGCAGATCGAGCGCCTGGCGCCGATCTCGCCCTATCACAACGGGCACATCTAGCGCTCGCTTAATCAGCAGTGGCTCATCACCGACGCATGCAGAGTCGTCACTCGACACCACCTGACGCGCTTCGCCGGAGGTCTGACTGCGATAGCCGCGGCTAATAACCCCGACTCGATAACCACAGTGTCGCAACCAACGGCCCAATGCGATCAGCACCGGGGTTTTACCGGTTCCCCCGACGGTCAATCCACCTATGACAATGACCATGACACCGTCAGGCGTTGCTCCTTTCTCCGGTGATTGATCACGACGCCGCTTTACCGCCCACCGAACGAGCAGCGATAGCGGCAGCAGACACCAGGATAAAACGCTGTTGCGATACCAAATAGCGTTGAGGCCCCGCTCCAATACACCGCGTAAAGCGGTCATAAGGCCGCAAATCCCTGCCGATAAAGATCTGCATACAGTCCATCATTGCTGATTAGATCGCTGTGTGCACCGGTCGCTACAATGCGTCCCTCGTCCATCACCACAATCATGTCGGCACGCTCTACCGTAGACAGGCGGTGCGCAATCACTAAGGTGGTACGACCGGCCGAGGCACGCTCCAGAGACGCCTGAATCCCGGCCTCCGACTCGTTATCGAGCGCGGACGTGGCTTCATCCAAGACTAATATCGGGGCATCTTTCAGTACTGCTCGCGCAATCGCCAGTCGCTGTCGCTGCCCACCCGATAAGCCACCGCCACCATCGCCCAAAACAGTATCGATGCCCTGTGGGAGCGCCTCCACAAACGCACTTGCATGCGCTGCCTCCAAGGCTAACTGAATCGCCTCATCAGTGACTGCATCGCCCTGGCCAAAAGCAATATTGGCTCGAATCGTATCGCTAAAAAGCACTACTCGCTGAGATACCAGCGCAAACTGCTGACGATAATCTGCCAGTTTAAACGCTTCTATCGGCTGACCGTCGAGCCGTATTTGTCCTGTAGTGGGTGCATAAAAACGACTCAGTAGCTGAATCAAGCTGGTTTTTCCTGCGCCTGAGCGGCCCACAAACGCCACCATTGCGCCTGCCGGGATATGAAGGTTGACCTCATTTAGCACACTGCGATCTGACTCAGGATAAGCGAAGCTCACCTGGTTGAACTCGATATCACCGCTCGCACGCGCCAAGGATAACGTCCCGTTATCTGCCTCGGGCTCAGTATCGATCTGAGCAAAAAGATCCTCGGCAGCCGCAAGGCCTCGCTGAATAATACTCTGCACATTTGTCAGGGTCCGAATGGGCTTACCCAGCTGCGTCGCTGCTGCGATAAAAGCGACTAAGGAGCCAGGTGAAAACCCACTGAGAATGATCGGATCAAGGGCAACCCAAAACAGTGCACCCAGCGCGATCGCCAATAAAATTTGTGCTATCGGAGTAGAAATTGCCTGAACAAAGGCAAGCTTCAGACTCTGTATCCGGTTGACCTGACTGGCCTGAATAAAGCGCTTGTTCTGCTGTTCAGTGGCAGCAAACATTCTGATTTCTTCAAAGGCATTCATGGTCTCGGTGCTCAGTTGCGTCACCTCACCCATTGATTCCTGAATGCGGCGACTATAACGCCTGAAATGACGGCCCACTATCACTACGACGCCGGCAAGCAGCGGTGCGATAGCAAAGAACACCATGGTCAACTTCCAATTCAAATAAAGCATGTAAGCAATTAGCGCGATCACCGTCAGACCATCTCTCAGTATCGTTTTCAGCGCGTCGGAAGATGCGCCACTGACTTGCTCAACATTAAAAGTGAGCTTAGAAACGAGTTCTCCATGGGTATGGCGATCCATATACTGCTTCGGCGCGCGGATCAGCGCACCGAACACCTCTACACGCAGATAGTGCACAACGCCCCTGGCAACAATGTTCATAAAGTAGTTGCCGAAAAAGTAGCCACTCGCGCGCAGCAGCGACAACGCGATCGCGGCGACGGGCACAGCAATACGCGCATATTCAACGGCACCTTTATCACCTTGCGGCCACATCCAGTGAGCCGCCTGCGACACGAACCCAATCCCTATTTGAGGCGCATCGCCGAGAGAATCGAGGAGGAATTGGGTCAGGTCGGCGAGTAAGACATTGGCGAGAGAATACGCCAGGAATCCGATGATACTGAGCACGAATACACTCGTGTACTGCGTCACATAGGCCAGCAGACGCCGGTAGAGTGCCCAATCATTTCCTTTGCCTGCTGAGGTCTTCACGCATACTCCCAATTACGGCTTAACGTTAGTCGCCGTGGCCAGACGCAAGCGATTCAATTGTCTCGCCACGTCTATCACAAACACCACAAACTGATGTGGGGTCATTGCGCCAGCCAACAAGACCATAGAAATGTCCGTATTGCCACCCAGTCATATCTATAGCTCACACTGATGCGGCTCAGCATCGCCGGAAATAGGCCTATCGTTCAATGACATATTACCGGCTGCATCACTGTTTAAATCGATGATTTGCTTTGTGAAAGCTGCCCAATTTTTTCTCTCTGGTCACCCACCACCACCGCAGCGAGGGCTCAGAATTGTATCGAGCGCACAGCTGAGATGCTCACATCACACTAGGGCAAAGCCAACCAATAGGGCGACCAGCGAGACCGCTGGCGCGCTGGCGCTGCGCCAGCCCCCTGATCAAGTCGCAGGACTAATGCACCATCGGTGGCAGTATTCAAGACAACCGCCTCTCCCGCCTGCGCTATTCGCATTAACACCTCTTCATGAGGATGACCGAAGGCATTGGCGAAACCGGCGCTGACCAGGGCCCAAGCGGGTCGCGCCCACTTTAACAACGCGTAACTCGTTGAGAATCGACTGCCATGATGCGCCACCACAAGGTGAGTGGCCGCTAATACGTCTCGCCAAAACAGGACTAACTCTCTTTCTCTAGTCGATGACATATCGCCGAGCACAAGCACCCGAGTCTCGGCCGTACTGATCAAGAGCGCACACGATTCGTCGTTGCGACTCAATTCGTCTTGCCCGGTGCCATTCAGGATAAGAAATTCGACCGACTCCCAGCGCCACCGCTCGCCATTGCGACACGGTTCGCCAGCGAAGCCCAGATGACGCCCGATGGGAATATGATGCCGTATCACCTCCAGCCCACCGCTATGATCGCGATCACCGTGACTGATAATGACGGTATCGAGTGCATCGATACCGCTAAGCCTTAAATAAGGTAGCAGGACTTTGTCAGCCTGCGTGAGCTGATCCGGTCTCCCATCCCCCGTGTCATAGAGCAAGCTGCGATCTCTCGACTGCACCAACACAGCCAGACCTTGTCCGACATCGAGCACTGTCAGTGTGACACCCTCACCTGCCTCATTAACGTCAATCACACTCAGTGCAGTGGCCAACAGCAGCACCATGGCGCATCGAGGGTAATGAGCCCATAGCCCGATCGCCAACACGCCCATCGCAAACCCAATCCAACCCAGGCCACTCTGAATCACACCGATCGACCGACAATAGGAGAGCACGATAGCAAGAGCAGGTGCTAAGGATTCCCAGGTGACTCGACAGATCCACCACAGTTGCTCCGCGATAGACGGCAACCACTCTGACAGAACAAGCCCGATCAACCCCAGCGGCACCATCACCATCGTCACCAGTGGTACTAACACTAGGTTGGTCGCAACGCCTAACCAGCTGGCCTCACCGAACCAAAAAAGCGTCAGTGGCGTCATAAACAGCACCATTTGCACTTGCAAGGCAGCCAAGCCGAAGATCCCTCGATTCCCTCGCAACCCACAGACGAGCAGCCACGTCGCAGAGGCACTTAGCCAGAAGCTAGCGCCCAATAACACGCGAGGGTTCCACAGCACCATCGCGACCAAGGTGAGCAACAACGCCCTATGGCTCCGCGTTGACCACCCGAGAATTGTGGGTACCTGCGTCATCGCGAGCATTAAGTAAGCCCGGGTGACCGGCAATGTGGCACCGACCAACATCGCATAAACGCCCGTGATCAGGAGCACGACAATGGCAATAAAGCGGCCTCGACCGCACTCGCCGCGGAAGGTGAATAATCGACGCGGCAATCCCAAGATCAGCTGACACATTGCCGCCAATAAACCAATATGTAATCCGCTGATGACAAGAATATGAACAACGCCTAGGTGACGAAAATCGCGCCAACTGTCGCGATCAATGGCTCGGGCATCGCCCAATACCAGTGCGCGCAAAATAACCCAGCCCTCTCCCTCCCGCTCAGACCATGCCGCTAATCTTCTCGACCTAAATTGATGGAGAAGACTGGGCTCCTCCAGTATTTGCCACTCGCCTTTCAAACTCCCGCTCGCATCGACACTACGGCTGGCAAATCGAGCCTGATCAGGCAAGCTTCCCGGGTTCCATTGACTGGGTAATGGTTTCAACTGAACAAGGCCCGTTACGGTGGTGCCGTAACGCATCGCTTTGTGCCGCTCTTTGTTCGTCAAGTACTGACGGACCCATAACCGCTGGGGCCCCTGACAACGCGACTCACCGACAACCACGCGATCTAGCTCGGCACTCACTTGCCACTGGTCCGCCATCAATTGCTGCCAGCGAGGCAGTGTTGCGATGCGACCGATGATCGTTTGCTCTTGTCGAATGCAGGCTTCGGGCAGTCGCGCCTCGTGCCACATCACACCGTTTAATGCACCCAAGATCAGTCCGACCAGCCATGCAAACAAGGGGATCGTGCGGCAACGAGCAGCAACGGGTAGTAATATTGCCGCTCCTAATCCCCAGAGCGACTCAGGCAGCACTAAACTTCCACCTGCGCCTAGCAGCAATGCCGCCAGATCTCGATCTCGCAGTGGCATCATCACCTGAGAACACTCACTGCAACGGCCAACAGAGGTCTCGCTAATCGTTTATCGTGCGCACGCGATGAGTGAACCAACTAATACCGATATTCAAAACATCTCTGGACAAATATGCTTGCTAAGCGATTATCATGACGCCTCCACACCACGACTCTCCGCCATAAAGCCCGGATGCTGAAAAAATATCTTACGAAATGGATCCCCAATCCGAGTCGCTTACGGCAACATCGATCACTACGATTGTTTGGGAGCTGGACGGAAGAGTCACGGCTTTGGCATCTGAGTCGCCAAAGCGCATCGAAAGCGTTCGCCATTGGCTTGTATTGCTGCATGCTCCCTATACCGGGCCAGATGTTCATCGCAGTGGCACTCGCCATTATCTTTACCGCCAATCTGCCGATCAGCTTCGCCCTGATCTTCATTACCAACCCACTCACCATGCCAGCGATCTTTTATGGAGCTTATAAGTTAGGCGCGTGGATAATCGGCACCGAGCCAATAGAGGTGGAATTTCAAGCGTCTTGGACATGGTTTACACAAAGCCTTGACGAAATTTGGATACCGCTGGTGGTTGGGTCGCAGGTACTCGGCATCCTGCTTGCCGGAGTCGGCTACTTGTTAATCGATGCGTTATGGCGAAACGCCATAAAACGTCAGTGGGAAGCGCGTCAGCGCAAAAGAAATCAGTGAGTCAGCGTATCCGCTACCGGCAACGAGGCGGCTCGTAGTGCCGGCACAATAGACGCTAGCACGGAGAGCGCCATGGCAATCGCCGTGGTGATCGCAAAATCCTGCCATCTAATATCGACAGGAACGAAGGCCAACGGATAGACGTCCGTTTCGAGCAATGGATAATCCAGCCACTGCTCAATGCCTGTCGCCAAGTCGGGAGCAAAAAAGGCCATCACTGCCCCAAGAACAATGCCAAGCGTGCAGCCCACTGCACCGATCATGGCCCCCTGCAAAAAAAATATCGTCACAATATCCGATGCTCGAGCACCCATCGCCGCTAACATCGCGATCACCTTGCGGCGATCAGTGACCACCAGCATCAGTGCCGACACCACGTTAAAAGCCGCAACAAAAATAACAATCAGTAAAATGAGCCCGATCAAATCACGCGACAGCTGAATAGCGGAGTACAGATTGCCGTGGGTCCGCCGCCAATCTGTCACGCTGAATCGCGATGACACCTGCTGAGCGACTTGCCAGCGCATCTGGCTCGCCGCAAAAACATCCGTTAATTGCAGCGCCAATCCTGTCGTCACCCTACTGGACCCTGCGAAAGGCTGAAAGGTATCGTGATGAACCAGCGCGAGCACTTCGTCTAACTCCGTTTTCGAATCGAGAATCGCAGATAACCGAACGCGAATTGGCTCAAATCCCAAGGTCGTCTCTGTCGGCAAAACGAACGTCACCCAATCACCCACGGACAAGCCAAGCCGCGACGCCAGGGCAGCGCCCAGAATCAAACCGTCACTATTCCATTCGGACAAAGCCGGCTTTACCAAGCGCGCGTAATGGGCAACTGACTCCTCACCAACCGTACTCAAGCGCGCCGCCGTGACAGACTGACCCCGCATCAATAAGGCATCGGCTGTCGCGAAATAACGCACCTTAGTAATGCCGGGGTCACTCGCTAGCTCATCTGCCAGCACATGCCACTGTATCGATGTATCGGCGCTTGTCACCTCGATATGAGGCACCAAGGACAGTATGCGTTCCCGCATTTCCAAGTCGAACCCGTTCATCACTGACTGAACCGTCAGTAGAATCGCGATCGCTAATGCCAACCCGACAATCGCAATACGAGATAAGAAAGCCGAAAGGCCTTGGCCCGGGTCTAATGTTTGCCGGAGAGCGATATCAAAACGCAGTCGCCATGGCACTATGGCTGCTCCAGCTGTCCAGCTTTTAAGACCAGCTGTCGATCCATTTGATTGGCAATTGTCCGATCATGGGTGACAACAATGAAGGCGGTAGCGCTCGCTCTTAGCGTCGCCATGGCTGACAACACTTGAGCCGCGGTATCGGGATCAAGATTGCCGGTAGGCTCATCCATCAATACGCAGGCAGGCTCATTAACCAGCGCTCGGGCAATCGCTACCCGCTGACGCTCTCCCCCCGACAAAGCGGCAGGGCGATGCGATAGGCGATCGGTAAGACCCAACTGCTCGAGTAAGTCGCCAGCGCGCGTCTGCGCATCACGTTTGTTCATACCACCGATACGCGCCGGCATGGCGACACTTTCGATCGCTGAAAATTCAGGCAATAGGTGATGCATCTGAAAGACAAAACCCAAGCGCTGATTGCGCCAATAACTGCGTTCGCGATCCGTCATCGTCGATAAAATGCGACCGTCTACTTTGACAACACCTGATGTAGGACTATCCAAGCCACCCAGAAGATTGAGCAGCGTAGATTTACCGGCCCCGGAGGCACCCACCACCGCCACCCATTCACCGGCGCTCATGTTTAAGTTCAAATCAGCGAGCACTTCAATATCGCGCAACCCATCGGAATAACGCTTGGTGAGCTGCTCAGCTTGCAGTACAAGGTCAGACATAGTTCAACACCTCTGCAGCGGGGATGCGTGATGCGCGCCACGCGGGGTAGACAGCCGCGACCGCGCTCAGCGTGAGGGCGGTGACAATAACAGCGGCCACGTCATGCCACAGTAAAATAGAAGGCAATCCGCCGATGTAATACACCGCAGGATCAAATAGCACAATCCCCATTGCCTGCTCAAACCACAGCGACAAATCAGAAATAAAAACGGCCAATCCAATGCCCAGCGCCGCTCCTAGTGCAATGCCCACCACTGACAGCAATAACCCATGTCCCAAAAACAGCAGTAGTAACTGACGGGTTGATAATCCTATTACCTGCAAAATGGCGATATCACCCCGCTTCTCGGTCACCGACATCGTCAAAGTAGAAATCAAATTAAACGCTGCGACCAGAATAACCGAGGTCAGCAATATCCCCACGGTGATCTTCTCCATCTTAATCGCCGCAAATAACGAGCCCTGTGAGGTTGTCCAGTCACTGAGGATCATCGGTGCGTTATCAAGCGACTGAAAGGTAGCTCGGTCAGTCATGGCGAGGTCGCGATCGGTTAACTTTATCTGTACTCCACGCCTGCCCGATTTTCCCAACAGTCTGCGCGCGGTCTCATACGACACATAGGCTTCTCTCGCGTCTGGTCCCGCTCCCACGGAAAATAACCCCACCACCGTCAACTTGCGCGTCTTTGGATAGACACCAAGGGGACTTACCGTGAGCCGCGGCAAGAATACCTCGACCTCATCACCGGGGACCACCCGCAATAGCCGCGCGAGATCAGTGCCCAAAATCACGGAAAAAGGCTGGCTTGCCAGGGCATCAAGCTCCCCCGAAACCAGATGAACGCCAAGGTTGACCACGCTTGAGAGACCTTCTGTGGGCGCTCCGATGAGCGTGGCACCTCGAGTGCGACCCCCTGCTTGTAACAATGTCGTCGCCCGCTGAAACGGGGTGGCCGCCAGCACGCTCGGCCGCTCAGCTGCCCGTCGAGCCAATTCGCTCAACCCGTCTTCGGTTGGCGTTGACGGCTCAAGCACTAAATCAGGGGTCACTGAGAGTAGACGCTGGTGCAGCTCACCGGAAAAGCCATTCATTACCGACAGCACCATAATGAGTGCCGCGACCCCGAGCATCATGCCAATCAGAGAGGCCATCGCCACAAAACGCGTAAAACGGCGCTGTCCACTACCGAGACTGAAACGAATAATAATGTCTAGTAGTAGCGGCATACGAATGGCCATGGGACTCGACGATTTTAGTCCAGTTATTGCGTCACCGATTTGACGAGCGACTCTGATCGTCAGGATAAAACTCTTGGACAGCCGCTGGCATCATCTCACTGTCACAACGCTGCGGATCGCCGCCACAAATTTCGCACGCCTGGTCGATCCCAACCGCACCGAGTCCGCCACAGGATCCCTTGATCGGCTCACGACCGAATATAACGCCAACAGACATGACGGTAATAATCAAAACAAACACCAACAGCGCGAGCAAAAAAGTCATCTTCTGTTCCTTGAGTATCGGCCCACCTAGGGAGTAGCCGCTTCTATCCATTGCGTCATGGCTGAGCTGGTCAAAGTCTCTAGCTCACTGCCCGAGCGCCTCAACAAATACACCGCTAAATCGCGTTGCTCGGCCACTGCTAGGGCCTGAGTCGAGCCCATCACCGTTAATGCTGTCGCCCACGCATCTGCCATCATCGCAGAGCCATGCACCACTGTCACGGAGACAAGATCGTGATGAATGGGATATCCGGTCAATGGATTGATTAAGTGGGAATAGCGCCGTCCTTCATGCTCAAAGAAATTACGGTAATCACCCGACGTCGCAATACCAACATTCGTCACCGCCAATGCCGCCTGCACGCCGCCACGAGCCTCTGCCAGCGGGCTTTCCACGGCTATGCGCCAGGCATCCCCTCGCGGACTCGATCCCCGCACACGTACCTCACCACCGATCTCAAGCATATAGTGCAAGATGCCAATCTCATCCAATGCGTCGGCACCCAGATCGACAGCGTAGCCCTTGGCTAAGGATGAAAAATCCAGCGCCAGCCCCGGCACCTTTTTAGCGAGCAGGCGAGTTTCAGGTTGCCAAGACAACTGTTCGATCCCCACCGTCCGCATGGCATCCGTGATAGCTGCTTGCGTGGGAAAACGCGTGGGGCCTGCTGGTCCAAACCCCCACAACTCAGACAACGCGCTCACCGTCACATCATACGCACCGCCTGTCGCCTCAGTTAAGGTCAACGCAGTCGACAGCACGTAGGCAAAATCCCAATCGACCTCAACAGGCGCATCGGCGGGAAGCGTGTTGAAGCGACTAATGAGGCTCGTCGACTGGTAGTGATTCATGCTGCTGTTAACCAGTTCGAAGACCGATTCAATTTCGGCACGCACTGCGGCAGGATCAACCTCATCACTAACGTCTAAATAGGTCAGCGACCAGCTTGTCCCAAAAATAGCACCGCCCATGGTGACAGGCCGATCATCGAAACCGCAGGCCGCTAAACAACAAAAAGCCAGCACAAGTGCTGGCCTTAAAACGTGCTTAATGTCAGGCATCATCCGCCGAAGTCATCGAGGAAAATATTCTCGCGCTCGACACCCAGATCTAGCAGCATATTGATGACTGCGGAATTCATCATAGGTGGACCACACATGTAATACTCGCAATCTTCTGGTGCAGGGTGATCTTTGAGATATTCCTCATAGAGCACATTGTGGATAAAGCCCGTGAGCCCCTCCCAATTATCTTCCGGCTGCGGGTCTGACAGCGCAACGTGCCAATTAAAATTCTCGTTGGCCGCCTCCAATCCATCATAGTCGTCTACGTAGAACATCTCTCGCAGCGAGCGAGCCCCGTACCAGAAACTGATTTTGCGATCAGTGCCAAGCCGCTTCAACTGATCAAACAGGTGGGACCGCATCGGCGCCATGCCAGCTCCGCCGCCGATATACACCATTTCACTGCTGGTTTCTTTGGCAAAAAACTCGCCAAAGGGGCCATAGACATTCACCGTGTCGCCCGGCTTTAGATTAAACGCCCAGCTCGACATGATGCCCGGCGCGATCCCCTCGCTACCCGGGGGGGGTGTCGCAATCCGGATATTAAACTTAACAATGCCCTTCTCTTCCGGGTAATTCGCCATTGAATAGGCACGAATCGTGGTGTCTTTGCAGGCCGATTCGATATTAAAGAATCCAAACCGCTCCCAGTCGCCTCGGTACTCTTCCTCGACATCAAAATCGCTGTATTTCACCTCATGGGGAGGACACTCCAGCTGCACATAGCCCCCCGCACGAAAATCGACACTCTCTCCTTCTGGCAGCCGCAGGACCAGCTCCTTGATGAAGGTGGCAACATTCTCATTTGATTCAACGGTGCATTGCCACTGCTTGACACCAAAAACCTCTTCAGGCACCTGAATCTTAAGGTCCTGCTTAACAGGCGTCTGGCAAGACAATCGCCAGCCCTCAGTCGCTTCACGGCGCGTAAAGTGTGACTCCTCGGTCGGCAGCATGGCGCCACCTCCCGTCTCAACAACACACTTACACTGTGCGCAGGTCCCGCCACCGCCACAGGCGCTCGCCAAAAATAAATCGGCGTCGGCTAATGTCTGCAGTAGCTTGCCGCCCGCAGGCACCTCGATGGTTCGCTCACCGTTAATTTCGATACTGATGTTGCCACTGGCAACCAGTCGACTCCGTGCAGAGAGGATCACCAGCACCAACGCGAGGATTATCGCGGTAAACATGCCAGTGCCATAAATGATGGTCATATCCATTAGTGAAATCTCCCGTTCGATTTCGCTTATTTAAATGTCGATGCCGCCGAAGGACATAAAACCCAGTGACATCAAACCTACGGTGATAAAGGTGATGCCAAGACCTTGCAAACCCTCAGGCACGTCACTGTACTTCAATTTTTCGCGGATTCCCGCGAGCGCCACAATCGCGAGGGCCCAGCCAACGCCGGCGCCCGCGCCAAACACAGCGCTCTCAGCAAAGTTAAAGCTTCTCTCGACCATCAACAATGACGCGCCTAAAATGGCACAGTTCACCGTAATCAGCGGCAAAAACACGCCGAGCGTGGCATAGAGAGCTGGCACATATTTATCCAGAAACATTTCTAGAATTTGCACCAGCGCCGCAATCACGGCGATATAGCTCAGCAACCCAAGAAAGCTCAGGTCAACATCTGGCATTCCTGCCCAACTCAGGGCCCCGTCGGCGAGCAAATGCTGATAAATCAAATTATTGACCGGAACAGTGATCGCCAAAACCACGATGACGGCAACGCCGAGTCCTGCGGCAGTCTGTATCTTCTTTGAGACAGCGAGAAACGTACACATGCCCAAGAAGAACGACAAGGCCATGTTTTCGATAAAAACCGCCCGTACAAATAGGCTTAGATAATGCTCCATTAGGCGCGCTCCTCAGCCGGTGTGTGGTGCGCAATTTTAAATTCAGACACCTCCACCTGTTCCGTATTCACGGCTCTAATGGCCCAAATTAACAGGCCAATCAGGAAGAAGGCACTCGGTGGTAACAGCAGTAACCCGTTCGCCTGATACCACCCGCCTTCCGTCACCAACGGCAATATTTCAAAGCCGAACAACTTGCCCGTACCAAATAACTCGCGCACGGTCGCCACTGCCAGCAATACGAAGGAGTAGCCAAGACCATTGCCGACCCCATCAATAAAACTGGGCACTGGTGGGTTCTTCATGGCAAACGCTTCGGCTCTGCCCATGACAATACAGTTGGTGATGATCAGACCCACAAAAACGGATAGTTGCTTGGAGATATCGTAAGCCACTGCTTTCAGTACCTGGTCCACCACGATAACCAGTGACGCAATGATGGTCATCTGCACAATAATGCGAATACTAGAGGGGATGTATCGGCGTATGCTGGAGATGAAAAAACTTGAAAAAGCCGTCACAAGTGTCAGCGCGATACACATCACCACGGTGACCTTCAAAGAAGTCGTCACTGCCAGCGCAGAGCAGATTCCCAAAATCTGCAGCGCGATGGGATTGTTTTTGAAAATAGGGTCCGCCAACGTATCGCGAATCGTCATGACACCTCTCCTTGTCGCAGGTTATCAAGCAGCGGCTTGAATCCCTGTTCGCCGAGCCAGTATTTCACTAAATTGTCGACCCCTTTGGTCGTCAACGTCGCTCCAGACAAGCCATCCACCTGCCACTGCGCCTGTGGTGAGCCCGCGCGAACGGAGCCCTTTAATACCTCAATCGCGACCTCATTACCCTGATACACCAACTTGCCGGGCCAGATCGACTTCCAGCGAGGATTGTCGACCTCTCCGCCCAATCCGGGGGTCTCACCGTGCTCGTAAAATCCAAGACCCGCGATGGTATTACCATCTGATTCCAGCGCCATGAATCCATACAAAGTGCTCCACAAGCCGTAGCCTCGGATCGGTAAAATAATCTTATCAAGAGCACCCCGATCGGTTCGCACCAAATAAACCAGCGCCTGATCTTCGCGCCGCACTAGCTTGGCCGCGTCCTCATCGTTGGGAATCGCCCGAGACTGAGCTGGATCTTTCGCGGCCTGTCTTTGATCAAAGCTCGCGGGGTCCACGCCATCGACAAATTGTCCCGCGTCTAAATTAACAAGCCGCGTTTCTACCTGCTCAAACTGCTCTTCCACCGACAGCGAGGGGTCTAACAAACCAGCCGCCATCAGAATATTCCGCTTGAGATCGAGCGTTTTGTTAGCTTGCTGTGCGGGCTTCAAGAGCACCGCCGCCGTGGACACGACAATTGAACACACGAGACACAACCCGAGCGCCACAGTCAGGACACGTCCGAGACCTTCTCCATTAGCTGACACGTGCAGCCCTCCTTTTCATATTGGCGCTCACGACAAAATGGTCAAATAGAGGGGCGAAAAGATTGGCAAATAAGATCGCCAGCATCATGCCCTCGGGAAAGGCCGGGTTCACCACTCTGATGAGCACACACATCACACCAATCAAAATCCCGTAGGCCCATCGACCCGAATTGGTCATCGCTGAAGAAACGGGATCCGTCGCCATAAAGAAGGCGCCGAATGCAAAGCCCCCTACTACCATATGCCAATGCCAAGGCATCGCGAAAGCGGGATTAGAGTCAGAGCCCACGCCATTTAATAGCAGACTAAAGCCGATCAATCCGGCAAAACAGCCCGCGACCACGCGCCAAGAGGCAATGCCTTGCACTAACAGGAACACCCCACCAATCATAATCATAAGCGTTGATGTCTCACCGATTGAGCCCGGAATAGTGCCGATAAAGGCATCCCACCACGTATAAGCTTGAGTCAGACCGGCCATGCCCTCCTGCGCGACCACACCCAATGGTGTTGCCCCGGAATATCCATCCACCGCCGTCCAAACGGCATCACCTGAAATCTGTGCCGGGTACGCAAAATATAAAAAAGCGCGCCCCGTAAGGGCGGGATTCAAAAAGTTCTTGCCGGTACCGCCAAATACTTCTTTGCCAATCACCACGCCAAAGCTAATCCCCATTGCCGCCTGCCACAGCGGGAGATCCGGCGGCAGCGTCAAGGTAAATAAAATAGAGGTGACGAAGAAGCCCTCATTCACTTCGTGACCACGGCGCATCGCAAACAGCACTTCCCAAAAACCACCGACGATGAAGGTGACGAGGTAAAGGGGTAAAAAATGCACCAAGCCGTACAACATGTTGTGCCAAACATTTGAGGGGTCGTGCCCACCCAGCGCTGCCACGACGCCACCACGCCAGCCGTCCAACGCACTGCCCGACACCGCCAAGACATCATTGGCTTGCAAGCCGAGGTTATACATCCCGTAAAACATAGCGGGGAACGTGGCAAACCATACGGTGATCATAATGCGCTTGAGATCGACCCCATCACGCACGTGCGCATTGGCCCGCGTCACACTGCTGGGTGAGTAAAAAATCGTATCGACCGCCTCGTATAAGGCATACCACTTCTCTAAGCGGCCTCCTGATTTGAAATGAGGCTCCACCGCATCTAACTGTTGTCGCAGTCCCATGTCTCAGCCCTCTTTTTCAATGCGCGTCAGGTTATCGCGGAGAATGCCGCCGTATTCGTACTTACCCGGGCAAACATAAGTGCACAGCGCAAGGTCTTCCTCATCTAACTCAAGACAACCCAACGCCTGAGCCGTCTCCGTATCCCCAACCAACAAGGCCCGCAGCAACTGCGTCGGGAGGATATCGAGAGGCATCACTTTTTCGTAAGCGCCCACAGGGACCATCGCCCTTTCTGAACCGTTGGTCGAAGTCGACATCGCCAGAGGCGTGGTACCGAACCAGCTCGATAGGTAAATGCCCAGCACCGAATGCTTCCGGCGTCCTAAAGAGAGCCACCCCATAAAGGCGCGATCTCTGCCCTCCGGCAAGAGCGCGACTTGCTGATGATATCTCCCCAAATAGGCCGTGCCGCTCTGCACTGCGCGCCCACCCAAGACGGACCCCGATAGCAAGCGCGCCTCGGCATCCGCCTGCTCGCCCGCAACCAGCGCCTGCAAATCTGCACCCACTCGGCTTAAAATCAAGCGTGGTCGACTCACCGAGGGCCCCGCTAGCGATATCACTCTATCTGTGCACAGCGCACCGTCGAGAAATAGCCGTCCTATGGCGATGACATCTTGGTATCCCACCGTCCATGCTATGCGCTCCAAGGATGCCCCCATCAAAAAATGCACATGGGTACCCACCAAACCGGCTGGGTGTGGTCCGCTAAAGTCATGCCGTGTTAGCCGTGTGTGCTCGCTCTGTGGCAACTCCGCACCAGGTGCCGCGCACAGATAAACCGGGCATTCGACCATCGCGGCTAATAAATCCTGGCCTAATAAGAAAGCGTCTGCCTCTCTGGCAATGGCGATCTCGGGATTTGGGGCGTGCGGGTGCGTATCGATCGCCGTGATAAAAAGCCCTGTCGGCGCAGTGTGCGGATCGGCAACTCGACCGAAAGGTCGGGCTCTCAGTGACGTCCACTGACCCGACTCAAGCAACTGGGCCTTAATGACATCAGGCGTGAGCGCCCGCGCCTGTTCCGCTGAATAGCGCTCGAAAGGTGCCGCCTCATCCCCGTCGATCTCAACCACTACCGACTCGAAGGCGCGCTTCGCGCCGCGATTAACCGCTGCGACCCGACCACCCGCTGGCGAGGTATACCTGACGCCTTCGCACTTTTTGTCCGTGAACAATAAATCGCCGCGCTTGACCACATCTCCCACTTGCACTGCCATCGTGGGTTTCATGCCCTGATAGTCGTCACCGAGCAACGCAACCGCTCTCACCGCAATCGACTGGTCCAGATCACTTTCTGGGGCACCGGCAAGCGGGATACTCAAACCTTTTTGAATCTCTATCATGTCAGTGCTCATCTGTCTTTCCACCAAATATGTAGCGCACGATCTCTCTGCCGCGGCAGCGATAAAGTGTTCGCTTTACGCTCGCTGCTGACACTGTCGTATTCGGGGAAACACCCCCCCAGACTGTACTTATGGTACTGCAGACCGGGGGCTTCTTAAGGCCGGGCCCGTAGGGCTCTAAACGGTCGCACGTATTCTATTCGACTTATCCACCTAAGGCCAACCCGGGTCTTGGATCGCACTGTCAAAAGTGCACGAACAACCCGGATCACTCGTATTTAAAGAGGGTAAGGGCCTTTCTCGGGGTAAGTCTGATAACGGATGCCCGCCATACGCTCGAGGATCCGATACACCTGACAGCTATACCCGTACTCATTGTCGTACCAGAGGTACAGCACCGCCTGCGTGCCGCTAACGATGGTCGCTTTGGCGTCAAAGACACAGGCGGCGCGCGAACCGACAAAATCGCTCGACACCACCTCTGGGGAATCGGAGTAGTCAATTTGCTTTTTCATACTCGAATGCAGGGCGATGCCGCGCATAAACTCGTTGAGTGCCTCGCGCGTAGTGCTTTGCTTGAGTGTCAGATTCAAAATAGCCATTGATACGTTAGGCGTTGGCACACGAATCGCATTGCCGGTTAACTTACCCTCCAGTTGTGGCAGGACTTTGGCGACCGCTTTGGCGGCCCCCGTCTCAGTCAGCACCATATTGAGCGGCGCACTGCGTCCTCGTCGCTCAGCTTTATGATAATTGTCGATCAAGTTTTGGTCGTTGGTATAGGCATGCACCGTTTCGACATGGCCTGCGACAATGCCATATTCGTCATCAGCGGCCTTCAGCACCGGCACAATGGCGTTGGTGGTGCAGGACGCCGCAGAGATCACCGTGTCAGTGTCCTCAACGGCGCTGTCATTGATACCTGCGACGATATTCTTGATATCACCCTTGCCGGGGGCGGTTAAAATGACCTTTGCTACGCCCTTAGCCGCCAGGTGTCGCGACAATCCCGCTTTGTCACGCCATACGCCCGTATTATCAACCACGATGCCACCCTGTATACCATACTGGGTATAGTCAATATCCTCTGGTGCATCGGCGTAAATCACTTTGACTTCGTTACCATTGGCAATAAAGGATTGGCGCTCTTCATCGACGCGGATCGTGCCCTTAAAAACGCCATGAACGGAGTCTCTGCGCAACAAACTCGCTCGCTTGAGTAAATCGTCTTCGGCACTGCCTTTGCGCACCACGATGGCACGCAGACGCAGGCTATCGCCGCCATCGGTCTTGGCAATCAGAATCCGCGCCATCAAGCGTCCAATCCGGCCGAAGCCATATAAAATCACGTCCACCGGCCCCTCAACCGGCTTTTGCATTGAGCCCGTAAGGTACGCGAGTTCTTGCGCACAATATTCTTCGATGGAGAGCCCTTCGCCCGCGCCTTTATCGTAATAAGCCACGGCAAGACGTCCGATATCGAGGTGGCAGGGACCGAGATCAAGCTGGCTAATCGCGTTCAGCACCGGGGCGGTCTCGAATTCGGATAATTCATTGTCTTCTATCTGGCGAACCCAACGATGGGTCTTCATGATGTCGAGCACCGACTCATTCACCAGAGAACGGCCGTAAATGTAGCATTTCACATTACGCTCACGAGAGAGGCTTCCCACCATCGGAATCATCGCTTCTGCCAGCGCCTCGCGCTCCTTCCAATCAGAAAAATAATCGCTGGGGCGGGGGCGCTTACGTTGCTCTGTCACAGGGGCTCCTCGTTTTATCCTGCCACCCGCTGCGGGCGGCGCTACGGCGCAGCTCTGACAGTCCATCAATCGCCAGAGTGCATGGCTGAGCGGCATTATCGGAGTTGCAGACCTACCGAGGCAACCTTTTAACGCACTATTTCAGTGGTGACCTGACGCAGGGGTCCCTACAATACCTCCATCTATCCTATGACCCTTTGCATGTTTACCCAACTTCTCAAAGACACGCCCTGGCCTACCAAGGTTGGCACTCGCACTGCCTTGGGCCCGATGCCGGGGGCTGCCAGCACAGCAGCCGTGGCGGAGCTAGCGAGTTTAGGCAGGCCCTTGATCGTCATCGTCGCCAGTTCCGCTGAGGCGCAAACCCTCGAGCGAGAACTGCCGCTTTTTCTGGCGACCGACGTGCCCGTCTTAACACTGCCCGATTGGGAAACACTCCCCTACGATCACTTCTCACCGCATCAGGACATCGTATCGCAGCGATTGCGAACCTTTTTTGAGCTACCTCAGTTAACAGACGGCATCGTGATCCTGCCGATCACCACCGCCATGCTCCGGACACCGCCACAGCACTATGTCGAGGGCAATACCCTTGACCTGAGCGTCGGACAAACTTTTGACCCGGAGGCGTTCACCGCTCGGCTGACCCTGAACGGCTATCGAGCGGTTGATACGGTCTTCGAGCATGGCGAATTTGCTGTCCGTGGCGCACTGCTCGATGTCTTTCCAATGGGCAGTGAGCTGCCCTATCGTATTGACCTGCTCGACGATGAAGTCGAAACCCTGCGCACTTTTGATCCCGACACGCAGCGCACTATTCATCGCGTTGAACGGATCAAGCTCATGCCCGCCAGAGAATTTCCGATGAGCCGCAACGCCATCCATCGTTTTCAGATGGCTTGGTATGAGACCTTTGAGGGTGATGCAGACTTGTGCACTGCATTCACTGAGATAAGTGCAGGCCGTGTGCCCGGTGGGGCCGAATCCTATCTACCGTTATTTTTTGAACACTGTGGAACCGTATTTGACTACCTTCCAGCCGATACGGCCATGGTGCTCTTGGGTGATCATTACAGCGCTGCGCAACGATACTGGACTGAAATCACCAGTCGCTTTGAGGAATACGGGATTGATCCGCGACGACCACTGCTGGCGCCTCAACGCGGCTTCGTATCGGTAGAAGAAATTTATGCAGCACTGGGCGCTTACTCGGTGCTCGAGCTCAAACCCGATGAACACTCACCCGCGCATATCAAGACAGCCCTGAAAATACCACCACTGCTGGCAAGCGATGACACATCGAGCGACAGCTACCAGCAAAAGTTAGTGCGGTTCATCAATGACCACCAAGGCCCTCTCCTACTCTGTGCCGAGAGTGCGGGTCGGCGCGAGATCTTGCTAGAGAATCTCGCCAAAGCCGACCTGAGTCCCACCGCGGTCAGCAGCTGGCCCGAGTTCGTGGCGAGTGGCGACCAATTTGGTATCAGCACCGCACCGGTCGATCGCGGGCTCTACAGCGGTCCGGGACAACCCACGCTGCTGTGTGAAGCGCAAATATTTGGTCAACGGGTTGCGCAGCGGCGGCGGCGAAACAAGCGAATCGAGACAGATGCTGACGCCATCATTCGCGACCTGACTGAACTGCGGCAGGGGCTGCCGGTGGTTCACATTGAGCACGGCGTGGGTCGCTACTTGGGCCTGCAAGTTCTGCAAATCGACGGTGATGATGCTGAGTTTTTGCTGCTCGAATATGCCGAGGGCAACAAACTGTATGTGCCCGTTAGTTCACTGCAGCTAATTAGCCGTTACACCGCCGGTGATCCCGATACAGCCCCACTGCATCGCTTGGGCACTGAGCAATGGGAAAAAGCGCGCAGAAAAGCACGCGAGCGCGCCGCCGATGTGGCCGCACAGCTGCTCGATGTCTATGCGCGCAGGGAGGCGCGCACAGGGCATGCCCACTTGCTGGACGATGCGAAGTGGGAACAATTTTGTGCCGCCTTCCCCTTTGAAGAGACGCCGGATCAAGCCGCTGCCATTGACGCCGTTCGTCACGATATGTGTGCCCCGCGAGTGATGGATCGCCTCGTTTGTGGTGATGTCGGATTTGGCAAAACAGAAGTCGCCATGCGTGCTGCGTTTATCGCCGCACAAAATGGTCGCCAAACCGCGGTATTAGTCCCCACGACATTACTGGCTAATCAGCATCATACGAATTTCCGCGATCGCTTCGCCAGCTGGCCCTACACAGTGGAGGTGGTGTCGCGCTTTCAATCGGCAAAGGATCTTCGCGATATCGTCGATCGAGTTCGCACAGGCAAAATTGATATTCTAGTGGGCACACATAAACTGCTGCAAAGCGACTTTGGTTTCCGAGATCTGGGGCTCCTGATCATCGACGAAGAACATCGCTTTGGTGTTAAACAGAAAGAAGCGATCAAAGCACTGCGAGCTGAGGTCGACATCCTCACGATGACCGCAACACCCATTCCCCGAACCCTCAATATGGCGCTCGGCGGCTTGCGAGACTTGTCGATCATTGCCACCCCACCGGCGCGCAGGTTATCGATCAAAACGTTTATCAAAGAACACAGCATCGCCTTGATCAAAGAGGCCGTATTGCGTGAGACGCTGCGTGGCGGCCAAGTGTTCTATTTACACAATGAAGTCAAAACAATTGACGAAACGGCGCGAAAACTTGGCGAACTCGTGCCAGGCCTCTCAATTGGCGTTGCACATGGACAACTGCGCGAACAACCGCTTGAGAAAGTCATGTCTGACTTTTATCACCAACACCACCACATTCTGGTCTGTTCCACGATTATTGAAACGGGGATTGATATCCCCAATGCCAATACCATCATTATTGAGCGGGCAGATAAATTTGGGCTGGCGCAGCTGCATCAACTGCGCGGTCGGGTAGGACGCTCGCACCATCAGGCTTATGCCTACTTGCTCAGCCCTCCTCGATCACTGATCAGCTCGGATGCGCAAAAGCGTCTTGAGGCCATCGAGGCGGCTGGTGATTTAGGCGCGGGCTATCAGCTAGCGTCCCACGATATGGAAATCCGGGGCGCAGGCGAGTTACTCGGTGCTGAGCAGTCGGGACAAATTAACCAAGTGGGATTTTCGCTTTATCTTGAGATGCTCGACAGTGCCGTCGCCGCGCTGCAACGAGGCGAGATTCCCGACTTAGACCAACCACTCGATAGTGGCACCGACGTCAAGCTCCACGTTCCGGCACTGATTCCTGAGCAATATCTGCCAGATATCAGTACTCGCTTGGTGCTGTATAAGCGAATCGCCAAAGCCGGCAGAGAGGAGGATCTGCGAGAGATTCAAGTCGAGATGATCGATCGGTTTGGCCTGCTCCCGGAGCCCACCAAAAATCTATTCACTTGCGCACTGCTGCGAATATCAGCACAACGACTAGGGATCGGTGAAATCGATATGACCGAGGAAGGTGGTAGCATCGAATTCAAGCCAGCCACCGTCGTCGAGCCAGCCGCCATCGTGACACTGATCCAATCAGACCCCCAGCGTTACCGTATCAGCGGCAACAACAAGCTTCGCGTTACCGCAACGCTGCCCACACTCGAGTCGCGCACCGCATTTATTGAGACGCTGCTCGACCCCTGGCTAGCCAGTATCCCGCGGGAGGCCTCTGGATGACGCGCTGCTTGCTGCGTTGCAGTCAATTAATCTTCGTCATGGCAATGAACGCCAGTGTTGCCGCCCCCTTACCAGGCGGGTTCAGCCACTCGGGCTGGTATCAGTTTGAACTGGTTGTATTGGTCGACACGCGCGTGGAAGTACTCGAGAGTGAAACCTGGCCTCTCGCCACCGCCGTTCACTACCCCGCTCGTTGGCGCTGGTTGCAAGACCCCGCGCTGAAAGCTGCGCTGATGACGCAACACCAATCGGCAGACGTATCGATGAGTTCCTCTGGACACCTATTGGTGACACCGGCAAGCGCAGTGCCTCCCCCCTGGAAACCGCCTCCCTCATTACTGACAGCGCAAGAGATCGCGCTGATCGACGAATTAATGGCCTTGCGCCTAGCCACGCCAGCCGAGCCTGACATCGCCGCTGCACTCGACACCGATCAACTTCCCCCGCCTGCCAATGACGACGGTATACGGGGACCGCTACTGCCCTTTGAAGAGGCGGGCATCATCGAAGAAGCGGCGACCCTCAGCCCCTTTGAATCACTGGGTCTTGCTAATGACGACTTGCGTGGGCAGGCGCCTGAGGTCAACATTCCTTACGCACTAACGGTCGAAAAAGTCACACTGACACCCGTTACCGTTACCGCGCGACGCATCCCCCAGCCGGCCACCTTTGAAAAGCTGCCTCTTGATCGCCTCGCAGCGGGCCTCGAACGATACCAACAGCAAAACGACGATAAGGTGGTGGTGGCGACGTCTTGGCTACAAGGCCCCGATAGCGATGCACTGCCCATTTTGGTTGAGCCCCATACGGACTCCCCTTACCCACTGCTACAGGGGTTTATTCAGCTTGTCCCGGGCGACAATAACTGGCGATTGGGCCTAAATCTGTGGGCCAATACTGAAGGTCAGTATTTACCGGCCATATTTGAAGGTACTGCGCCGCCGCCGTCACCGCAGCGAGTAACGGTGCTGGCAGTCCAGGAACCCGTCGTTCGAGCCACCGAATTGGGCGCGGCGGCGTCACTGTCAGTGAGCCCCATCGAAAACCACTCATCGTCGACCATGCTCAGTGCCGACGCGCCCTTGCTGGCTCAGACGTCAACAAGTCCGACGCCCCCAATACCCGCACAATGGCCTTGGCGCCATGTTATTCATATCGAAGATACGGTTCCCCTGACAGAAAATCGGCTGCGTTACTACGACCACCCGGTGGTCAAAGTGCTCGCCACGTGGCGGGAGCTTTCGTGGTACGAATTGTATGCACTCGGCGACACGATTGAGCGCGAATGAGCCATGCGTTAGCCCGCGTAACGGGCTACCCGCCTAGCGCCCTGAGCCTAACAAAGCGCCAATACCTCAACCCGCCGTGACCTCAGGTGCGGCTTGATCGAGCAGCACCGTGCGAGTCGGGAAAGCCACTTCGGCCTGATGGGCCTCAACAATGTTCAGCACGCGTAACATTACGTCCTGCTTGACCGCATGGTAAGTAACCCAATCAGTCGTGCGTGTGAAGGTATAAATAAAGAAATCTAGGGAGGATGGACCAAAGCTCACAAAATTGACGATGAGGGTGCGGTTGGTATCAATCCCCTCGTGCTGACGCAGCATCGCTTCAGTCGCTGCCACAATGTCGGCCATCACCCCCGCATCGTTGTAACGAATGCCGACCGTTTCATAAATTCGCCGGTTCAGCATGCGCGACGGGTTTTCCAGTGCCACGGTTGAAAAAACCGCATTGGGCACATACAGCGGTCTTTGATCAAAGGTCCTGATCCGTGTAACCCGCCATCCAACCGCTTCAACGGTGCCCTCAATTTCTCGATCAGGGGACCGAATCCAATCCCCTACCGCAAAGGGTCTGTCGAGAAAAATACTCAAGCTTCCCAGCAGGTTGGCCAACAGATCGCGCGCTGCGAAGCCCACTGCAACCCCTCCTACCCCGCCAAAAGCGAGTAGGCCTGATACCGAAACACCCAGCGACTGCAGAATCATGATGCCTGCCACCGTCCACACTATAATGCGACTGAGTCGAGCCACCGCACTGATCGTTGCGCGATCATCAGACGCGACTGCGCCACGATGCTCACCCAACAGCTCCTCTTCGATGCCTCGGCTTAATCGGTGCGCCAACCAACCAAATAAGATCAGCAGCGCAGTGTCAGACAGCGTTAAAAGGCCCTCTCTCACCCCATCAAAAATACTGAACAGACTCAAAGAGAGCAGCGCGAGCACGGTCCACATGACCCACTGGATGGGGGGAAACACCGCATAGAGGATCACATCGTCCCATCGCGTTTCGGTCTTATCGGCGGCCATTGTGAGGCTGCGCACTGAGCGGTAAATCCCGACATGTCCCAATGCTCCGGCAAGCATGAGCCCAACAAATACCAGCACCCCAGGGGGAACACCTAAAGCGGCTGCCAACGGCGCCATTAGCTCCAGCAAAAATGACATCTCAGCATCATCCTTAACGATAGTGACCCCCCATCCTAACCTACCCACCTCACCCCGACACCCACTGCTGTACAAAACAACAGACTGTATATATGATCAGCATGAAGGATCAGGAGGAACTCGATGAAACTCACTAGCAGACAAGAGCAGGTGCTCGATGTGATTCGCCAGTATCTGGCTGATACCGGCTATCCACCCACTCGTGCCGACATTGCCCGCGAGCTCGGTTTCAAGTCGGCGAACGCAGCAGAAGAGCATTTGCGTGCGCTAGCCCGCAAAGGCGCTATCGAAATGATTGCCGGCGCGTCACGTGGTATCCGCCTGACGGAAAGCACCGGCCTGCCCATCATTGGCCGAGTGGCCGCGGGCTCTCCTATTCTGGCGACAGAGCATATCGAAGATTACTGCGAGCTCAGCGCTCAGTTCTTCTCTCCACCCGCCGACTTTTTGCTTCGCGTCACAGGCGACAGCATGAAAGACGTGGGTATTTTAGATGGCGATTTGCTGGCGGTGCACAACACCAGCACAGCGCGAGACGGACAAATCGTGGTCGCACGCATTGAAGACGAAGTGACGGTGAAACGGCTACAAAGAGCCGGCGCGCACACTGTCAAACTGCTACCTGAAAATGCTGACTTTGATCCTATCGAGGTCGATTTACGCACCACTGACTGCAGCATCGAGGGGATTAGCGTCGGCGTCATTCGGCAACACATTTAACCCGAGGTGCCGAAAGCGCCCGCAGTTGCGGACTGCGAGCACGCTGAAGACGACGCCCTCCTCAGACTGTTTCACAGAGCATCCCTGTCACACGCCGCACCGTCACGCGCAATACCGTCACAGGCAGTACCGCTCTACCCAGCACCCTCACAACATCAACAGTCGTCGCCTCCAACACCCCAACACAAGCATCCCAATACCAGCACCCCCAGTTGCCGCACCATCGTTTTCCTGACGACAGAGCGCCAAGTGTTTGTGAAGCAGTGACGTTTTGAGTGGTGACGTTTTGAGTGGTGACGCTTTGGGGGCAGCGTCTAGGTAAAGCGTTGGGGGTGTTGTTTTAGGGGGCAGAAGGCTCCGGAACCTGCACAACGAGACGGCTCCTTTGGATCGCGACGCGTCGTGCCTCGCGAGTGTCACACACTAGTGAGCTTAGCCCGAGTCGATCAGGCTACTGGGCGCTAGTTAGTGTAACGTTCTGGCTTCTGACCCTTCCGCGGTATCCACCTCGAGGCTATTCACGTCGGCCATCTGCGCCGCCGCCTCAATACCAGCCTGAATCATGATCTTGGCAATCTCCAGATTATTCCCCATGAGGTAGGCATTCGCCTCATCAGAAAACTGGATGCTGACCAATGGCTCAGAGTCGCCTTCCACGCGTTGCAAGACCACTTCACCATTTCCCAGATCAACGATTTCTAGTAAAGATGTAGACACTCAAAGACCTCTCTTGTCTGAGGAGTCATCCCAGCGCCACCGCTAGAATGTTAGTGAACAGTAACACTCTCACAGCGCAACTACCACACGCCGGCTCGAGCGAGTTAAACCCGCACTCGCGCTATGACTCGTCTATCGCATCAGCGATATGCTGCGCCAGCGCACTCAAGTTTTGGCCCCAAAGCTCAAACTGCTCAAGGGCCGGCACGGCACTATTGACTGCAAGATTGTCGTGCTGCCGTACCGTCGCATTGCGTGCAATAGGTGTTTGCAACGCGGCTAACCAGCCGTTGCTTTCCAACTCCGCACAGATCGCAATCTCTGCTGGTAAGACCAGCCCCGCCGGTAGCGGCGGCAAATCACTGACGGCATGGGGGGGGTGCTCTGGTGCACTCCTGACTCGACATGCCGCGAGCAGCAGCCATCCATAAGCGTCCAGCAGGACTTTTTGCATCAGCGGCGCAAATGCGAGGTTAATGGCCAGGCTCGGTTCACGTTGCGCTTCCAGCAGACTTTGCCAACCCGCCTGAACGATGCGGGCGTGATACAGGCACTGATTCGCGAACGCCAGTGGGTGGCTCAATCGACCACTGCTTCGGCGGGCGCTGCGGGTTTCGGTTTAGGTGCCGCCTTCGCCTTACTCTTCGCCTTTGCTTTCGATTTGGCTTTGGTCTTGGCTTTTGCTTTGGCTTTGGTCTTGGGTTTTTTCTTCGCCGACCCCTCTTCCACCCAGCGGCCATCAACAAACATCGCTCGCCAGCCGCTCGCCTTCCCGTCCAAATCCGTCATGACGTATTGCTCTTTGGTCTTGCGGCTGTAACGAATCTGAGCACGATTTCCCTGATCATCGACCCGCGGTGCATCAAACAGATAATGATGCTTGGGATCGATCTCTGCCTGATGTGGCAGCAGTTCATCAACGAACGGAGGCCGCGTTTCTCGATGCTTCGGAAACTGACTCGCCGCCAAGAAAATACCAGAAGCACCATCTCGCAGTATGTAATGATCCTCAACCTTGATACAGCGCAACTCAGGCATGGGAACAGGGTCCATCTTGGGCGGCGCGACTTCGCCATTACGCAATAACTTGCGGGTATTGGTACAAACCGACTCGCTACACCCAAAGTATTTACCGAAGCGGCCCGTTTTAAGCTGCATATCAGCGCCGCACTTATCACATTCGATGATCGGACCATCGTAGCCTTTGATTCTGAACTGGCCCTGCTCCACTTCATAACCCGCACAATCTGGGTTATTGCCACAGACATGAAGCTTGCGCGACTCATCTATTAAATAGCTATCCATGGCGGTATGACACTGGCCGCAGCGACGCTTGCTCAGCAGCAGACGGGACTCGGCCTCATCATCAGCATCGACGCTGATCGCTTCATCACCGGACGTTAAATTAACCGTTTTTTTGCAGCGCTCCTTTGGCGGGAGGTTGTAGCCCGAACAACCCAAGAAAACACCCGTACTCGCCGTCCGAATCTGCAAGGGACGACCGCAGTCGTCGCAGGGAATGCCGGTCGGCGTGGGGTCATTCGGTTGCATGCCATCCGGCCCGTCGATGCCGGCTTGCACCAGTTTTCCGCTGAAGTCGTCGTAGAACTCATTGAGCAGGTCCGTCCACGATAACGTACCCTTGGCGACCTCATCGAGCCGCTCTTCCATCAGCGCCGTAAACCCATAATCGAGCAGATCGCTAAAACAGCTCTGCAATCGCTCAGTCACAATGTCGCCCATTTTTTCGGCATACAGACGTCGATTTTCAAGTCGGACATAACCACGATCTTGTATGGTCGATATGATCGCCGCATAAGTGGAGGGACGCCCAATGCCCCGCTTTTCCAATTCGCGCACCAAGCTCGCCTCACCGTAGCGCGCCGGCGGCTTGGTAAAATGCTGTTTGGGATCATATGCTGCAGCCGTCAGTGCATCGCCCGCTGCCAAAGGCGGCAATACGGCTTCTTCCCCTTTTCTCGCGGCAGGTGGCTGGACACGCGTAAAGCCGTCAAACTCGACCATGCGCCCTTTGGCCGTCAAACGACAGTCACCGGCTGTGACGACCAGCGTCGAAGAGAGGTAGCGCGCAGGCGTCATCTGACACGCGACGAACTGCCTCCAAATGAGGTCATAGAGTCGCTCTGCGTCCGGCTCCATCCCCGCGAGCTGATGGCTTCTCAATGATACGTCCGAGGGACGGATCGCTTCGTGCGCCTCCTGAGCGCCCTCGCGTGAGCCATACCGAACAGGATCTGCTGGCAGATAATCTGGCGTAAATTCCCGCTGAATCAATGCCCGACAACTCGCTACGGCCTCGTCACTGAGATTGGTCGAGTCAGTGCGCATGTAAGTAATGTAGCCCGCTTCGTAAAGGCGTTGTGCCAGTATCATGGTCTTTTTAACGCCAAACCCCATTCGGGTACTGGCAGCTTGCTGCAAGGTCGAGGTAATAAACGGTGCCGAGGGCTTAGAGCTGGTCTTTCGAGACTCCAGATCCGCAACCGTAAAGGCTGCGCCTTGCATTTCAGTCACGGCCGCATCGGCATCGGCTTGGGTCTTGGGCTCAAACTTAGCGCCAGCTCGATGCGTGACCATAAAACGCACTGGCTCAAAGTCAGCCGCCTTCAATAGCGCATGAACCTCCCAGTATTCCTCTGGGACAAAAGCACGAATCTCTCGCTCACGCTCTACGATTAAACGCACAGCGACCGACTGCACACGACCCGCGGATAAGCCTCGCGCCACTTTTGCCCACAGCAGCGGGCTCACCTCAAAACCCACCACGCGGTCTAGGAAGCGCCGCGCCTGCTGGGCATAAACGCGGTCTATGTCCAGTTCGCCTGGGTCTTTAAAGGCCTCTTGTATGGCTTTTTGTGTGATCTCATTAAACACCACGCGGTGATATCGACTCGAATCGCCACCAATCGCTTCTTGCAAATGCCAGGCTATCGCCTCCCCTTCGCGATCGAGATCAGTGGCGAGATAAATGGCGTCACTCGTCTTAGCAATCTTGCGCAGATCACTCACCACCTTTTCTTTACCCGGCAAAATCTCATACCGTGCAGCCCAACCATTGTTGGGATCAATGCCCATTCGTCTGACTAACTGCTCACGTTTTTTGCGCGCCTGATAACGCACTTTTTCATCCGGCGCCATCTTGCGGGTAATCGCAGCTTGCGCCGCACGTTCCTTGGGATCGGTGGTCGGCGCATTGCCGGAGGTGGGCAGGTCACGGATATGCCCGACGCTGGACTTCACAATAAAGTCCTTGCCAAGATATTTGTTGATCGTCTTAGCCTTGGCCGGAGACTCAACAATAACCAGTGTTTTACCCATATCTGTGTTTGCCTGCTCAAATGTGGCAGCCGAGGCTTCGCCCGCTGCTGATCAGGATGGCATCTAACAGTGCGAATGCGGCTCGGGTCAAGACCTGAAGTTCAATGTCTTATTTTGACCCCATCCAGCACACACCGCTCTTGGGTTACCGAGAATCAATGGCCCGACGGATAGATTCGAGGCCTTCCAGACCCTCTGTCTCATCCCAAAAAATACTGATATAGCGATCAGACACCTCCACCAAAGGGGCTCCTGGTGGCAATACCGACAACCACGCCGGTGTCGCCGAGGCACCCTGCGTAGGCTGCCAATGACCGTCTGCCAGCACGTAAGCGCGCTGTTCGCCCAGCGCTGATTTGCCCTGAGAGTGGACTTGCTGGTAACACGCTAAATCGCGCTCAGGCGCAAACCGAAAGCGCGCAGGCACGGCGGGTACCGGCCTCAGCGTGACGCGCAATCCCAACTCTTTGGCCCGATCGCGCACCGCAGCCGTGCGCCGCTGCGCCTTAGACGGCATAGCCGATATCAGCGGGGCAATCACTACGGCCAAACCCAGCGCAATCAGGACATAAACCATCGGTATCGCTCCCTCAAGACAAGCTCCGCTTTTTTCGCTACCTTAAGCGCTGAAAAACCCAACGAGTGAATCTAGTATGCCCTATCAACAGATTCTGGCGGCGGTCGATCTGGGAAACACGACAGAGACTGTCATACAGCGAGCCTCCTCGCTGGCCCAACAAAATCAGGCACAGCTACATGTCCTGCATGTTATCGAGCCACTGGCCATTACCTATGGTGGCGATATTCCAATGGATTTTTCGGCTATCCAAGAGGAAATTCACGGACAAGCGCGAGAACAGCTCGATCGTTTGTGTGAGCAGATCGGCGTATCGGAGAGCCATCGTCATTTGGTGACCGGACGTCCCGAAGCGGAGATCCCGACTCAGGCAAAAGCAGTCAATTGCGACCTGATTGTTGTAGGCAGTCACGCGCGATGGGGATTGGCCCTGCTACTTGGCTCGACAACCGACGGCGTAATGCATGGCGCTGAGTGTGATGTGCTCGCCGTTAAAGTTGACGCTGAAGACTAATAAAGGCTAACAACTAGCTATTTTCATTAATAAAATTGGACAACATTGTGCCGTCAAACGGCCATCCTAACTCGCTGCCGCGACTGTCTCTCACGACCGGTATGCGCGTGCCATAACGCTGTAACAAGGTGAGGTCCTCGGCGATATCGCTGGCAACAAAGGGGCATCCTGCGGCCTCCAGCAATGCTTCAGCGTGCTCACACAGGTGACACCCTAGCGTGGTGTACAGTGTTAATGAACCCATGAATTCATCCCCTCACAGTGGCGCACCGCATGGCTAACAAATGGCACCCTCAAAACGGCCTTACCCTGTATGGCCGCAAACCGGCGCTCGAGGCACTCGCCAATCGAGCCCTCGAGATTGCCCAACTTCATTTGGCCGATAGCAACCGGCCGGGTGGCATTATCGCGCAAATCATTGCTCAAGCCGAGTCGCGCAATATCCCAATCCAGTACCATGAGAAACAGGCATTATCGCGTATCTCCAAAAACGGACGACAGGACCAAGGGGTAGCGCTAGATATCACCTGCCCCCGTTTTGGCTCGATCGACTCACTGCTATCCGGCGACCGCTTGGCCCAACGCCGACTCCTCGCGCTGGATGGCATCACCAACCCACAAAACGTCGGCATGATTATTCGATCAGCAGTGGCAGCAGGTGTGGACGGCGTGCTTTATCCAAAACAGGGAGTGGCCGCGCTCGGGCCCTTAGTGATCAAGGCATCGGCTGGCACGGTTTTCCGTGCACCTTTGATATGGTGTGACGCGTTAGCACCGACGCTGCAAACGCTTAAGACGCGGGGCTATGCAATCGCCACGCTGGAGGCTTCAGCACCACAATCACTGTTTTCCTATCACGCCCCGGCGCACACGGTCTTTGTGCTGGGCGGCGAGACGAGCGGTGTCGGTGACGACGTCAGTCAGCTGACAGACCAACGACTGGCCATCCCCATGCGCAACGAGGTTGAATCACTCAACGTTGCGGTAACGGCCGCACTCGTTGCCTTTCATCTCACCACACACCCTGACTGAATCGTTAGCCGTCCTGCGGTGCTACCGCATCCCCGTTGGCCACCGCTAGCCAGGCTTGCTGCACCACATACGCACGAATTGCATCGGTATCTTCTTTGCTTAAATGCCCAGCAAAGGAGACCATGCCTTGCTTTTCGAGCGCGCCTTCACGAACGACGAGATCCCAAGCCTGCTCATTGGCAGATAATGCCGACCATCTCAAATCGGGCACGACCCCACCACTCACAGCGAACGCGCCGTGACAAAAATGGCAGTTTTCGGCGAATCGTTGCATCCCTAGTTGATGCTCGTCCGGCTCACCGAACATTGGAGACTGAGGGGTTCGCACCACGTTATCAATGAGCGCCGATGGCATATCAGCGTCTCCGCCTAGCTTAAAAGTGATCACTCGAGCCGGCTCTTTTGACTTTGCTTCACCGTAAGTAAAGCCTGCAATCAGACTCGACACACTGCCCCAGCCGGACAACACACTGAGGTACTGCTCTCCGTCAATCTCGTAAGTCATGGGCGCCGCTGCCGCATTACCGACCAGCTTGTCTGCCCAGAGCCGCTCACCCGTCTCGGCGTCATAGGCGACGAACTCGCCGAACTTGTTGCCCTGAAACACCAGTCCTGCCTGAGTACTCAATACACCACCATTCAAAGGGAGCGGAAAAGGCACTGCCCAACGTGGCTCCGCCTTCACCGGATCCCAAGCCAGCAAAGTGCCGCCATCGAGGTCGCGCACCGCATCCAGTGTTCCTGCCGGATACTCCACCGGCCACCCTGCCGCCGCGTCGTAACCAATATTCCAAAACGACTTACTGTCTTCAACATTGCGCGTCTTGTCGTAGAAGAACGGAATCTCGTTAACCGGGATGTAAACCAGGCCCGTATCGGGGTTAAACGCCATAGGATGCCAGTTGTGAGCGCCGGTGGGCCCCGGCACCACTGCATACAGCGCCAGATCAACCGCCTCCTCCACCAATTCAGGACGGCCGTTCTCGTCAAACTTTCCGGTAGTCCAATTTTGGCTGGTAAACGGTGTGGCAGAGATCAGCTCACCATCCGCTGCGTCCAGCACGTAAAAGAAGCCGTTTTTAGGCGCCTGCATGACCACTCTGCGATTGGCGCCGTCCTCTCCAAGGGGCAGATCAGCGAGCGTGATTTGCTGTGTGGCGGTGTAATCCCAGCGATCACGCGGCGTGGTTTGGTAGTGCCAGCGATAAGCACCCGTATCGGCATCCACTGCGAGGATGGAAGACAAAAACAGATTATCACCATCACTTTCAGGGTCGCGGATGTCTGGATTCCAAGGCGAACCATTGCCCACGCCAATCAGCACCTGATCATTGACGGTGTCATAAACGATGGAGTCCCATGCCGTCCCGCCGCCACCATCTGTTACCCAAGCGCCGGTATCACCCCAGGTGTCGTTCGCCAGCATCGCCAGTGACTCGTCAGACACGGCGCCATCTGGCCGCTTCTCTGGATTCGGCACAGTATAAAATCGCCAGACCAGGTCGCCGTTGTCGACATCATAGGCAGTGACGTATCCGCGCACACCGAGCTCGCCGCCAGCGTTACCAATGATGACTTTGTTTTTGAAGACTCGTGGTGCGCCCGTAATCGTATAGGGCTTAGTCTGGTCAACCGTGACATTACTCCAGATCACGTCACCCGTGGCCGCGTCTAGCGCCTCTAAGCGTCCATCAAAAACGCCGATAAATACCTTGCCGTCATGCACAGCGACACCGCGATTGACGACATCACAGCAACCTTTGGCAGCGTCCTTACCAGAGACTTTTGGGTCATAGACCCACAGCTCCTCGCCTGTCTTGGCGTCCAAGGCGTAAACGACTGACCAAGCGCTGGACACATACATCACACCATCAACGACAATTGGCGTGGCCTCTGCACCGCGCGGCTTGGCCATCTCATAGACCCAGCCGACGCCGAGCTCTGGCAGGGTATCTCGATTGATCTGCCCCAGCGCCGAATGCCGCTGTTCGTCATAGCCACCGCCATATGTGAGCCACATCTCGGGCTCAGATGCCGCGGCTTTGATACGGTCGGTATCAACCTGCGCGACGGCGACCGCACTACCGGCAGGTGCCACTGCCTCTTCCGGCTGTTGATCACACGCCACGAAGGCAGTTACGACACAGATAATTGAAATACAACGAATCACAGACGCCATCACGTTCCCCATTTTTATGTCTTTGGTCACCCAGTTAGTGTAGCTAAAAGCACCTGACGATGCGCACAAGAGACGGCATTATAATGCTTGGACCAGATTGCTGAGAGCGGCATCGTCGATTCGACGGTCGTATGATGAAGATTCGACGGCCCTATTACTTAGACAAAAACGACATGCCCTCTTCGAGCCCGCGAAGCGTGAGCGGGTACATCTTGCCCTCCATCAGCTGTCGCGTGATCGAAATGGATTGTGTGTACTCCCACTCATCCTCAGGCACGGGGTTAATCCAAATACATTTTTCATAGGTTTCGCGCAGACGCCTCATCCACAGCTCGCCCGACTCCTCATTCCAATGCTCAACAGACCCCCCAGGTTGCATGATTTCATAGGGCGACATGGATGCATCCCCCACAAATACCAGTTTGTAGTCATGGCCATACTTATGCATCAAATCCAGCGTGGAAGTGCGCTCGTTGAAGCGCCTAATATTATTTTTCCAGACGCTCTCGTAGAGGAAATTATGAAAATAGAAGTATTCCAAGTGCTTAAACTCGGTTCTAGCCGCCGAAAATAACTCCTCGCAAACCTTCACATGGGGATCCATCGAGCCGCCAATATCAAGAAAAAGCAGCACCTTTACCGCATTATGGCGCTCCGGCATCATCTTGATATCCAAGAGCCCCGCATTACGCGCAGTCGACTTAATCGTGTCGTCCAGATCGAGCTCTTCCGTCGCACCCGTGCGCGCAAATTTGCGCAAACGGCGCAACGCGACTTTGATGTTGCGGGTTCCCAACTCGACGCTGTCATCTAGATTTTTGAAATCGCGACGATCCCATACCTTGGCAGCCCGCTTATTCTTGCTCTCGCCCCCAACGCGAATCCCCTCTGGGTGATAGCCATCATTGCCAAAAGGAGAAGTGCCCTCTGTGCCGATCCACTTGTTCCCACCCTGGTGACGCTTCTTTTGCTCTTCCAATCGCTGCTTGAATTGCTCGATCAATTCCTCGAGACCACCGAGGCTCTCGATCTTGGCCTTGTCCTCTTCTGACAGCTGCTTCATAAATTCAGAGCGTAGCCAATCGTCCGGGATCATCGCCTCTATGACGTCATCGAGGGCCTCTAAATCCTGAAAATGCAATCCGAATGCGCGATCAAAACGGTCGTAGTACTTTTCATCCTTGACCAGAATGGCACGAGACAGCGAATAAAAATCATCCATGTCACCAAAGACCAACCGCTGCTCCATCGCTTCGAGCAGATCAAGCAGCTCCCTGGGCGTGACGGGTACCCCAGTGTCCTTCAAAACATGAAAGAAATTGACGAGCACGACGTCAGCGGGCCTCTCGGCGATGCATGAATGCTAAGCGCTCTAATAACTGGACATCCTGCTCGTTTTTCAGCAAAGCACCATAGAGCGGTGGAATCGCTTTGGTCGGGTCGCGGTTCTTCAGGACCTCGTCGGGAATATCATCCGCCATGAGCAACTTGAGCCAATCGATCAACTCTGATGTAGACGGCTTTTTCTTCAAGCCAGGGATCTCGCGCAACTCAAAAAACATCTCCAGCGCTTCCTGCACCAGACTCGTTTTAATTTTTGGGTGATGAACCGCGATAATCTCTTTCATCGTGTCTTTGCTGGGAAAATTAATAAAGTGGAAAAAGCATCGTCGCAAAAAAGCGTCCGGCAATTCTTTTTCGTTATTTGAGGTAATGATGATGATGGGACGCTGCTTCGCTTTGATCGTCTCACCGGTCTCGTAGACAAAAAACTCCATGCGGTCCAGCTCCACGAGCAAATCGTTCGGGAACTCGATATCCGCTTTGTCCACCTCGTCAATCAATAGCACGACCTGCTCGTCTGCCGTGAATGCCTCCCAAAGCTTTCCGTGCTTGATGTACCGACTGACATCTTCGACCTTGCCATCGCCTAGCTGCGAATCGCGCAACCGCGAGACCGCGTCGTACTCATACAAACCCTGCTGCGCTTTGGTTGTGGACTTAATGTGCCACTGAATCAGCGTTTTCCCCAGACTGGCTGCCACCTCTTCTGCCAGCATTGTCTTACCCGTTCCTGGCTCACCTTTGATCAGCAGTGGTCGCTCAAGCGCCACTGATGCATTGACTGCCATCCTTAGATCATCGGTGGCGACGTAGCGTTCCGTTCCCTCAAACTTCATACCGTTATTCTCTCGTTTCTGATGACTTAAAGGCGGGCAGACTACCCGAAGTCAGTGCGACACACCACTCACAGCAACTCATTGGAGACGCGACGCCGCGCGCTCCACCAGCCCACTAGCGCGCCTATCAGCCCCCCCATCGCTAACCAAATGGCCGGCTTCAGGGCCGCAGCGATCCCCTCACCAAACAAGGCGTTGAAGACCACCACAATGAGCGCGGGGGCAATCGAGGAGGCCTCGCTGCTCGGATAGGCAGGCACCAATAGCAGCCCACCGATGAGACCCATCACTATTGAACCGGCAAGGCTCGCTGAGCGCTGAAACCACAGCCTGCGAATCATGGCCAATCCCAATAGCGCCGCTACGCCATAGGCAAAGACCGCGACGATATAAGACTGCGTTGTTAGCATACTGGCTCCTCCCATTTGTGCGGCGGCGGCATTTGCAAAAAATAGCCCTGTGTCTGCAGAGACTCCATCACATCTGTCGCGTTTTGCACTGCCAACGGCTGATCTGGCGTCAACATCAGACTCAGGACCTTTTGCGGCGCTGAAAAAATCGCTGCCAGCCCCTCCGGCCAATCCTCTGGATCTAAGTCCTTGGGTAAAAATAAGAAAGTGTCGGGCCTCCCGGACGTCTTGAACACATCAACCTCAATCTCTGCCGGCACCGCCATGCTAAGCCTCTTTCAGTAAGAATTGCTTGAGCGGATGAATCACCGCCGTGTTACGCCAGCCAGACCAAGCGGCTGGACTCTCCAATTCGGGCTCTGAGCGTTGACGAATCATGCGCTCAAGATCCGCCTTCGGCATCAGCACCTCGGGCGGTATCTGTAGTGCCTCGGCAAGGGTTTTGAGGTGCTCACTAAGGCGACTCAGCACATCCCTGTCATGGCGCGATAAGGGCACCACAATATCTTTTTGCATGGCGGCGTCTGGCGCTCCCTCAACGAGGGCGATTTGCGCCAACAACGTTTCACCAGCTCGGCGGACGAACCCCGCGGGCATCCCCTCAATACGATGCAAGTCATTGATCGAGGCAGGCATCGCTTGGGCCAACGCCATTACCAATTTGTCATTCAGAATCCAGCTGCGCGGACGGTCAAGCTGTCGCGCCTCTGTCTCGCGCCAATTGACCACTGCGGCCAACACGGCTTGCTGTTGCAGCGGCAAGCGGTAAGCGGTTTTAAATTTACTCAGTGGCGGCTTACCCCCTGGGGTCATCCGCGCGCCCTCCTCCAGAATCCACGCTTTGCGACCCATCTCATCTGCACGGTCGAGCAGCTGCACACCGATGGGATAGAGGTAGCTCACATCTTGCGCTGCATACTCAGCTTGCGAAGGCGTTAAAGGGCGCTGCAACCAATCTGATTGTGTCTCTTCCTTGGGGAGGTCCACCTCAAAAAACTGCGCCACAATAGCGCGATATCCGAGGCCTCCTCCCAACCCTACTAACGCGGCCGCTCGCTGGGTATCAAACAACGGTGAGGGCAACACCTGCAGCCAGTGCTCGAAGACCTCAAGATCCTCACTGGCGCTGTGAAGACATTTAATTTGAGCAGGATCTGTCAAAAACCCTCTCAAGGCATCGAGCTCATCTAGTTGCAATGGGTCAATCAGGTAAGCAGCATCGCCCCAACATAATTGCAACAGCGCGACTTGGGGGTAGAACGTATCGCGGCGGCGAAATTCCGTATCCACCGCCACACTCTCACGCCCTCGATGCGCCGAAAGAAGCGCTTCCAGCTCTGCTGATGTCTCAATCCAAGTAGACGTCATTCCTGCACGACCGTTCGTCCACTCAGTGCATGCGCCAGGGTGCTTGAGTCCGTGTATTCCAGTTCGCCCCCCAGTGGCACGCCGTGCGCGATCCGAGAGACCGTCACCGCGGCGTCGCGGGCACGCTGACTGATGTAATACGCGGTTGCTTCACCTTCGACCGTCGGGTTGGTCGCCAAAATGACCTCCTTAACGTGCCCTCCGGCGAATCCAGTACACAGCGTATCCAGTCCCAGCTGCTCGGGGCCAATGCCATCGATCGGCGATAAATGCCCCATCAACACATAATAGTGACCCCGAAAACTGCCACTTTGCTCAATCGCCATGACATCCGCAGGCGCCTCCACAACACACAGGGTGGACGCGTCGCGTTTGGGGTCTGAGCAAATCTCACAAATGGCAAGCTCAGTGAAATTGCGACAGCGTTCGCAGTTACGCACTTTGGCCAACGCCGTCTCGATCGCCTCCGCGATCAGCTGGGCCCCCTCCCGATCGCGCTCCAACAAATGTAAGGTCATCCTTTGCGCTGATTTGGGTCCGACGCCAGGCAAATGCCTCAAGCCATCGATTAGCGCCTGTATAGACGGACTTAACTTCATAAAAAACAATCCTTTATGTGGCGATTATCCCAACATAAGTCACGTTTTAAACCGCACATAAAACGACACATTAAGCCAAATCCTCCGAGGCTTCAGCCTGGCCATCCAACACTTTATCGGCGGTATTGGGACGAATGCTACCGGGAATAATCTCGCCATCAAATGCCTTGATCAGCTGCTGCAGCGCATCGTCATTGGAAATGGCCTGCTCGGCCTCTGCGAGCCGCTGCGCCGCCACTGCCGCGCGATGGCCGGCCGGCGTGCGGCTGGTCTGCGGCACCTTCTCGATCGTGGCGTGTATCGTCTGTCCGATCTGCTGACTCAAGGCCTGAGACAGCTGCTCTGGATGCCGATCGTTAAACAGACTCGCATCGGCCTGCGCGATTGCAAACCGCAGCGTCGGGTCTGACACCTCAAGTAACTCAAGGTTCAAGGCAATATTGTGCAGAATCCCAGCGAAGGTCAGCGCATCAAATACCAGTGGCCATCGATCAGGGCTCAAGGCAGTCAACGTCACGCGCTCTTCGTCGAGTGCCGGCGAGTCTGCTGAGTCGTTTATTGGCGCCCCTGCACCCAACGGCGCCGCCTTGGTATTACCCGCTGACGCAGCCTGTTGTGTTACGGGCCGATGTTGGTGGTCTGGCAGCGCATCAGTCACAGCCTGATCAGCCTCGACGCCACGCCCATGGCTCTCTTGAGCATGGGGTCCCGTCCCACCGGCTGAATGGCCTTCACTCACAAGATCGCCAGCACCCGCTGTCGTGGGATTGCCCTTACTCTGCGGGGTGCGCTCAGGCTTTCCTACCGCTGTTTCAGCTGCCGCAGAGACCGAAGCCTGATGAGGATTTGCGGGTACTGTCTGGTCGATTGGTAACGTCTGGTCGATTGGTAACGTCTGGTCGATCGGTAACGTCTGGTCAGTCGATCGTGGCGCATTGGGCGCCGCTGATTGGGCGCCCTCCGAATCACCCCCTCTCACCACCGGCGTCGCCGGCGGTTCAGGCTTTTTTACAGGGGGTTCTCCTGCAGCGGCATCAGGTTGAATCACCACCGCAGGCCGGAACGCAATCATACGAAGCAGCACCATCTCAAGACCCGCTCTCGCCGAGGATGCAAGATAAACGTCTCGTCGGCCTGAGGTCGCCATTTGCCAAAACAGCTGCGTGTCGTCGATGGTAGCGCGTGCAGCTAGCTCCACAATCCGCGCCTGATCGGGCCAACTCGTGTCCAGCGCGTCCGGGACCGTTTGCGCAATGGTCATCTGATGCAAAACGCTGGCGAGTTCGTCGAGTGTGGAAACAAAATCTGGCGCATGCTCGGCAATATGCGCAACTAAAGACAACACCGTAGCGGGATCGTCTTCGAGAATCGCCGCGACAATCTCAAGCACCTGCCCTCGATCGACGGTGCCCAACATTTCGCGCACCTCAGGTCCGGTGAGCCGCCCCTCTCCAAAGGCAATCGCTTGATCACTCAAACTCAGCGCATCACGCATCGACCCCTCTGCTGCGCGAGCGATCAACGATAGTGCTTCGGGATCGGCGTCTACCGACTCAGCGTCCAAAATATGCGCTAAGTGGGCAACAATTTGCTCTGGCTGCATATTTTTGAGATTGAACTGCAGGCATCGTGACAGCACGGTCGCTGGTAACTTCTGAGGATCGGTGGTCGCCAATAGAAACATGGCATGGGGCGGCGGCTCTTCCAGGGTCTTCAACAAAGCATTGAAGCTATGATTGGACAGCATGTGTACTTCGTCGATCAGGTAGATTTTGTAGCGCGCCCGAGTCGGCGTGTACTGCACGTTTTCGAGCAGTTCTCGTGTATCTTCAACCTTCGTTTTCGATGCGGCATCCACCTCGATCAAGTCAACTGAGCGGCCCTCTGCTATTTCCAGGCAGGCCCCACACTCGCCACAAGGTGTCGACGTCACACCGGTGTCACAGTTCAAGCACTTGGCCAGAATCCTAGCCACCGTGGTCTTGCCGACCCCTCTTGTTCCTGTGAACAAGTAAGCATGGTGTAAACGGCCAGTCTCCAAGGCATTCACCAGCGCCTGAAGCACATGCTGCTGCCCGACCATTTCGGAAAACGTGCCGGGGCGCCATTTGCGGGCGAGAACCTGATGTGACATGCAACACCATCCGTCAATAGGGAGGCGACTCGAACAGCCACACCCCGGCACCCGAATCAGTGACTACCGTTGCTCCCTTCCGGGCCTGGCGGAGTTCATCACCTATCGCTGCGGGGGGACCGTCCGAGCCACCACAATGCCCGCCTAGCAGCGGGGGTCGACAGTGTCGCGAAAACCCCCGCCTTAAGCAAGCTAGCATCGCTTTCGACCCTATGCCCGCCCTATGTTAATCAGTTTTACATATTATGTTAATTCAGTTAACATAGCGGCTTCTACACGCTTTATTTGCCTCGAGGGCGTCCCATGCTCAACCCTAACTTGACCCGGTCTTTCTGGCTGGTTGTCTTGGCGGTCGGCCTGACAGCCGGCGGTACCGCGCTGATCGAAGCCAATAAGGTGACCACCACCTCAGCGGACCGCACACCAATGCCGGTGGCCGCCACGCTTTATCTTCCAGAGGCGGGCTATCGCCGCAAGGCGACCTACTTAGGGCTTGTGCGCGCTGGCTCTGATAGCTTGATCGGCTTCGAAGTCGCCGGACTACTTCAAACTTTGCCCGCCACCGAGGGGATGCGTGTCGCGCCGGGCGACGTCCTCGCACAGCTCGGCACAGACACCCGCCGAGCCAGGTTAGATGAAGCCAGTGCCACGTTACAGCGAGTCATCGCAGAACGTTTACAAGCCGAGCACCGCGCCGAGCGGATAGCGAAGCTGGTCAAAGACGGCTCGGTATCGGAACAAGACTACGATGATGCCAAACTCACCGCGCAGGCGTTTAACGCGGCCGAAGATTCTGCCAGAGCGCTGCAGCGCTCTGCTGAACTGAGTCTCAGTAAGAGCACACTGATTGCCCCCTATGACGCCGTGGTCGCCGAGCGCCTCGTGCAAATCGGTGCCGTTGTGGCACCCGGCACGCCAGTGCTCAGATTAGTGACCGCCAGCGGTCGAGAAGCACATATTGGCGTCCCAATTGCAGTCGCGCGGCGCCTTCAGGTGGGCCATTCGTATCCCCTCACGCTAACGGGCATCACCGTCGACGCAACGCTTCGCGCTATTCGCGACCACCTTGACCCCGCAACCCTGACAGTCGGCGCCGTTTTCGATTTCAGCGATCAAACCATTGCCAGCGTCGGAGAATCCGCTGAACTGACCATCGAAGAGCCGGTCGAGGCCGTGGGCAGCTGGCTACCGATTACGGCGCTGCTTGCGGCACCCAGAGGCCTTTGGGACGTCCTTGCCATTTACGCTGACGATGAGGGCCACTTTAGAGCCCAACGCGAGAGCGTTGAAATATTGTACACACGAGGCGATCAAGTCTTCGTGACCGGCACGGTGACTCCCGGCGAGGCAGTGGTCGCATCCGGCCTGCAGCGCATCAGCCCCGGGGATTTGGTTGAGCCCCTCTTCATCGCGAACAAAACAATGACAGACAAAACAGCGTTATGATTGCGCGACTGCTGCACGCCAACACCCGCTACCTTGCGTTGGTGATTCTGACGATCGTCGTAGTGGGTTACACCAGCCTCAACGGGATGGCGCGCAAAGAAGACCCCGCGATCACGCCTTTCTTTGCCTCAGTACAGACCCCTTTCTTGGGCGCCAGCCCAGCACGCGTCGAGGCAATGATCACCAAACCGCTTGTCGACGCACTGCGCGCAGAGCCCGACGTAAAAGATGTTAACAGCACCTCCGCTGCTGGTATGTCGTTAATTTTCATCGAGATCGACTATCGATTGCCCAAAGACCGGATTG
>ERZ887849.263-NODE-263-length-58955-cov-28.009355_pt1 | contig 58955 bp, 76 predicted proteins | sample MGYA00521267_ERZ887849 | MGnify/ENA primary metagenome ERZ887849 (study PRJEB32303, sample SAMEA104408601) | aquatic metagenome | biome: Brackish water; feature: Pelagic; material: water | place: Baltic Sea | collected 2014-06-06T16:11:00 | depth 2,863 m ... | reverse complement strand
GTCACCAGTTAATGACAATGTCTGACTGAGGCTGCTCAGATCAACAGCATTGCCACTAGATATGGTGAGTGTGTCACCAGTTAATGACAATGTCTGACTGAGGCTGCTCAGATCAACAGCATTGCCATTTGATATGGTAAGATTACCACCAGATAAACTCAGCGTTTGATTGTCGAGTTCATCTGTCAAGTAGCTCAGATCAATCTCGTTACCTTCTGAAATGGATAGTGTGGTGCCTGTTATTGCTAGTGTTTGACTGTATTTTGACAGGTCGATTGAGCCTCCAGATGAGTTTGATGCTTGGTGAGGGAATATCAGTTGATTGCCCGTGAGTTCAATTGACTCGAACAATGGTGATATGTTTATTGAATTGCCTCGTGATATCTCGATAATTGTACCGGACAATGCCAGTGTCTGTATGTCGATTTCAGGTAACAACAATTTCATGTCAACAGAATTACCGTCGGAAATGTTCAACAGTGACCCAGACAGAGATAAATTTTGAATCGCCGGTGGTAGTGTGACTGTGCTACCGGTGAGGGTTTGGTTGTTTGTTATGATCGTTCGAATCGGTGTTGGGTTCAGCACCGGCTCGAAATAAGTCTGGATACGTGCCCCTGATAAAATCAGGTCACCAACAACTTCAAACTGTTTGTTTATATACTCGGCCACAATTACAATTATTTATGCAACCGGATGGTGATTTTTTAGGTTATGTCGGTAGAGCTGATGAATCATCACCAGCGGATACATCCACCGGTTGTGCATCGGTATCAGAAGCTTCCGGACCCGCGCCAAATTCTGGCGGCTCGCCGTCGACTGGTGGCAAGGCTCCTCCAACGGCTCCTAAGCCATCAGCTGCCATGGCTTGACCTTCAGCTTGTGCGGCAGCCATCTCTTCCCAATTGGGGCCCATGGTTTCGATTTGCGCCAGTTCAAATGCTAGCTCTTTGTCTTTACGTAACCATTCTCGATTTTGTTTGACTTCAACGTCTTTCCATCCGAGGTACTTTTTCTGAGCGAAAGTGTTTGATACATATTCACCGGTGGCCATGTTGTTGTAATTTGATTGCTTGAGATCAAATATTTGCTGCTCTCTCATGGCATGAAAAGACGACGGTGGATTGAATAACAACTCAATGTCATTCTCCTTCAGGTTGTATTCTTTCCAGATGCCTTTGAGCTTCAAGTGGGTGGTGAATGACTCTTTGATACCCAAAGTGAATTGATGCTGTAAACGTATTATGAATTTTGCGAACTTCAACTCCTCTCTGAGGATAGATGTGTCGTCCTGATATGTTGATTCTGGTTCCAACCGACTAGCTGGTACGCGTAAAGATTTGTACAACTTCTTCACAAAGTACATCAAATCCGTGAGTTCACCTAGATTGGCACCACCAGCTAGTTGATCAACTGATGTACCCTCGCTACCTGATCTCTTAGCGAACCAAAAAGCGTCTAGCATGCTCTGCGGATCGAATGCATTCACTGTACCACCTTGTGCGTTATCGTATGTTTTTCTACTCCAATATGAATGCATGAGCTTTTTTAAGTATGCTTCTGCTTTTGGCGGGGGCATGTTGCCCACATCCACATTGAACACCAATCTCTCCGGAGCACGTACCAATCTATATATAACGATTGCATCCTCGATCAACGACAACTGTCTATATGATCTTCGAGCGTTCTCGATAAAAGGCATGCGGAGTGTTTTATCTTCGTTCCAAGTACCGCTGTTTATATACGTGACTTGGTTTTTATCAAAAGGTATGTACTCAACCTTTTCTGTTGTGCCAGTTTTTGGGTTGAGGATGGGTCTTCGTAACAGGTATCCTCGAACCAGCATGTTCTGCACATTGTCATAAACTGGATCCATCAACTCTGTAGGTATGCTCACCACTCCTAATACACCTTTCTCAACATGTTCCTTGTGTATTACATGCTCAAAATACAGCTCTCCATCAACAAGCAATTGTCTTAAATAATCCCAACCCTTGTTATCAAAATCAAAATAATTTGAAAAACGTCTAAACTCTTTCTCGAGTTCACTTTTCTGTACTGACGAGAAGTCTTGGTTGAACAATTGCATCGTGATCACGTCACCATTCTCATCAGGTGTGATAAAATCATCGCATATCTCATCTAAAGCATCAGCAACCTCTGAATATAGCGCCATGATTCGATAATCACGCAATCTCTTACCTTTGTCATGATCAACATTTGCATACATGAATTGATGATAATTTTTATCAACACTCATCATTCCGTTCGGGTGATCGTCATCAGACGTGTGTCGCGAGATTGAATGCTTTGTCAAAGCCTTCTCTCTGTTACCACCGGTGCCGTAAAACAATTTGTATTTTGGATTGATGTCACCTATAGTGTCCATCACATCAACATTTGAGTATGGTAGTTTGCTACCAATATATTTCATGAGAGATCTACCGAAAGTGCTCTCTTTTGATTGTTTCTGCCCGGCCATAATACAATATTTATCAATCAGTTAACGGTAATCAAATGGTTTTGTAAATTGTAGTCTGACCACTGCGTGAATGTATACCCCGGGTGCATTGATTCGTAACCAGCGCGGTTGACAATTATGATGTCTAGTTTACCCGGTGTGGTCAATGATGGTATGTATACGTCAATTGTGTTGTCACTTGTCACAATGTAGTCAACAGGTGTGCCCCGGAAACCGGGGTAATCACCACTCAGAGATTTGATGTGCGAAAACATGTCGACAATTTGCATACCAGATAACATGTTGTTCGAGCCACTCAGATACACCTGATCGGTGTGATTCATGCTGTACCCATGGAGTGTAACCTTGTGTGGGTTTGTATGTGTCTTTATAGTTTTACGATCCACGTATGTGATCGTGGGTCGACCTTTGACCCAAACACGTTCAGTTTGACTGTGTCTTATTATACCTGCAGGTGGGTCATATGGAGCAACATCATCATATGGTACTGGAAATGGAGTCGGGTCCGGTAGTTTAATATCACAACGCCTGTACACGTCATATGGTATCATCAGTGTAGGTGTGGGTGTCGGAGTTGGTGTGAGAGTCAACGTGACTGTCGGTTCACATCGCTTGTACACGTCATATACAATTGTGTGTGGATTCAACAACCCAGTGAAGGTGTGTTGATCCATGTCAACCCAGCCGTCTACCGGTACACATGACTCAGTTGACGCACTAGCATAAAACAACGTGTATGGTGAGCTGTTCATGGCCCATCTCCAGTGACCGTGCACGATGTTATTCACCTTGGTGCTGTATGTGACCTTCACATCCTTGACGTGGTTTATAAATTTTCTACCTATTGACGAGTCGTGCACCAGTTCATACAACCCGGTCAAGTGATCATGACTGCTCAAATTTGATGTGACTGTGAACTTATCACCATGTATACATGTCACGATCGGTACTGATGTTTCAGCAGGTGATTGTGTGTGTGTATGGTTTGTGCTCATCAGGTCAGTCCATGTATACCGGAGATCGGAGTGAAGTAACTGTTAACGGTGAATATGTTGCCGATAGGATCATCCTTGTGTCGAAACAACCATGATTTGATGGTGAAGGTGGTGTCTGCTGATATTCTGTAGGGTTCACTAGATGTGAGATCTGTAGGGTAATCCATGTTCATGGAACCGTTCCACATTACTTCGGATCTGATCTCTTGTTGTGTCTGTAACACCTCAGGTGGTGTCTTCCATGATATCACGATATAGGGATTGTTATAAGGTATGAAGTTACTCAGTATTTGATCCATGTCTGTTTGAAACTTTGTGAGTATGGACATGTTGACCTGTATGTTGATTGGAACAGGTTGTGACATATGATCAGTCACGGTGTTCATGTCATGACCTTGAAATGAGTCTCTACGAGTGTGGTACGAACCTGCAATTTTGTTGAACACACGATCTCGATCGAGATCGATGGAACTTATGCTGACTGCTATAGCAGGCAACGTGATGTGCCGGGCTTTGTTGGTCAGGTCATGCACCACTCGCTGTTTCGGTGCATATACATAACGGACACCTATGTCTCCCTGTGTTTGTCTATGTTTGTTATACCTTGATATAACCACATCATCAAATGCGGAGATGAACTGAATCAGTACATCTTTTATCTCAAAGTAGAAAGGCTTTCTTTTCACACAGTTACTTATCTAAACGACAAGTGATATGCGTGTACCTTAGATATAACCCAGATGTCTTTTTCTGAGATGCTCAGATTCGGTACCGTGTGCACCTTCGTACACCTTGAAGATTGTGGTACCGGTTGGTAGTTCCATGGTGATTGGCTCGTTCAATGTAAGCTGGTTGGCATCAGCATCATATGCTGCTACCGTGTGTATGGTGTCATACCCATCAGCACCTTCAGGTGTGTCGAACACCACTTGCATACCAGGGGCGAAATTCCCCACGGTGTATTGTTTTGTGAACTCGACAGGATCGATAGTTGATCCGTCAATTGTGATTGCCCCAACTGTGCTGGGTTGTGTTGTATTTCCTAATGATACTGCCATAATACAAATATTTATATTCAATGAAGTTGATTTCTAGGATTTGTATGTATAATTGTTATTGATGCAAAAGTGTGAGAAAACGCTATATCATCGCCTATCGGCATTTTCGGTACACGAGTGTGAGCGTTGGTCAGCTCTAGAGATAGGATTTGACTCGGCAGAGAGAACTGCTGGAATAGATCGAGCTAAATTAAACACATCCGTGAGTGACGGAATAAAAACGGCGACATAAAACTCGCATCGCACCGAACTGCACAACACGTGGCATACTTTGACGGTTTAAACACCGAAGTTTATAGGTCAGGATTCTTCATAAAGTCAAAGTCTCAAATGAGTGTTCACTCTGTACTTAAGAAACAGTTAAACTGGAAATTAACCTGTACAACAATGCATCTATTGATCGTTTGATAGGTGTATTGTGTACCAAGACCAATTGCCTGGAAAGTAACGCTGTTTTAAACAGCTGTCACATGCATTCTGTTGTTGTACAGCTTGTGGTTCTTATCCGACAGGCTCATAGCAGAGTCAATCATGTCGTGCAATGCACTTTGACCCGTGGTGAGTGTGTCTAGCGTGTAGTCGAATGTGAAATCATCAGGTGCACGATACTCGATATCGTACGGGTGGTACAGATCATAACTCTTGAGTTGTTTCTTGGCGTTGCGTATCAGCAATGTCATCACATAGTCACCGGTGGTGAAGTTGATCAATTTACCCTGCTTTATTATCTTGTTGTTGCATTGCAAACATATCTCACGTTGTAGCATGTTGCTCAATAGCTGTTGTACTTTATTTTTCATTACACATCAAAGAATGTCATTTTCTGTTCCGCACTCATGGTGCGCAGCGACTCGTTAAAATATGACCAGAATTGCTCCTCACCAGACACTTGACTGATCAACACCACATTGTCACAGTTGATCATGCGATAATCTTGTTTGAACAGATCCCAGGCTATCAACAGATTTTTGGTGGTTGGATTGTATTTAGGTGTTTGTCTAGCTGGTCTGAAATTCAGAGCATCTCTACCAGGTCGGCTGTTGAGTATGGTGTTGCTCATGGTGCACAACATACGCCGCGTGGGTGGGGCATTTGGCTTGGGCCGCCGGCGAGTGAATTTAATTTCTAGAACATCTCGCTGCAGCAACGCGTTAAGAGTCGGAAGCGCGATCTTCATTTTCCACGGCCGCGCACACCCCGAACAGTCTTTCCTCGTTTAAAAATATACCGTTGATGACCGTGTGTGTGTCACCTTGATCATTCTTATACTGTAGCTTGTTCACCGGTATGCCTTTGTCTCCAGGAAACACAATCGAGTCTCCTGGTTTCACATTCTTGCACTTTGCACCTGCGAGCAACACTCGACCCACTCTCCAGGCTTTTGGAGCTGTGTTGAGTGGTATGTATATACCACCACGTTTTATCGCGTTACCGTCTGGACTAACATCTGTTAATTCTGCTAGAATCAAATCGTCAAATAGTGTTGTGATTTGATGATCCGGTAAGGAGAACTCGTCACTTACATATCGTGACAGGTCGATTAAACTTTCAGTTGGTGTTATTTGATCTATGTTTGCGCTCATTTTGTTGTTGTACTAAATACTTAACCTCACGTCTGGAGAGTTCAAGTGTATCAGCCAACAAATCAACATTTGATTCATCTGAATCAGCGTCTGTAGATACTGGTTTTGCTTTTTTTATGTATTGTATGTATTTTTTTCTGTACCGAGGCAGCAATTCGGTCAAGAATTTATAGTGCCGTTGCTTGTCTTCAAACACCGGGTACAACCAATTGACAGTGGCATTGATCACATGAGCAGCTTCTGCAGAGTGCATGCTGACCCATCTGTTCACCATGTATTGATTGTATTCAGATTCATTGTCTACATTGTCCAAGCGATCTTTACGCTTGTGGAACAATATGTCATTAAGATTGTCAAACACAACCGATGCAGCTATTTGGTTATAATCTTTGTGGTGGCGATGAACATATCATCATTTATCGAGTAAAACAAGTCGATAACATCTTTCATGAAACTCTCGATCTGATCGTCTTTGAGAGACGTGCTATATGCATGCGTCGGAGCTTCAGATCCAGCGGTGACGTTGATGCCGGTGTGTCCCAGTGCTGCTCCATTTTTGATACACGTGATACTCACACTGCATTTACCTTTGTTCTGAATGATGCCCCCTTGGTTGTGTTCTTTGTGCACAATCAGATCATCACCATCAACTTCAATAGGCGCGTTGAGGTATTTGGTGCTCAATATTTGAGCTATCTGTGTGTTGAAGAGCCTTTGGTACGCGACAGCACCAAATGCATCCATGTTGGGTATCTCCCAGCAGAAATTTATCGCATCATCACTATAGATGAACTCACCTTTGAGTACATCTTCTTCGTCAATCATACCATCAGTTTCCACCTTCATGGGGCTTCTGAAAGCCACGATGTTGCCAATCGGTAATGTGCGGTCTCTAAAATGTCTATAAGCAAATCTGTTGTGTATCAGATCTCCGTTGTATGTTTGTTGCTCGATAATCATACACCTATTATAGAGTATCAAATGAGTAAATCAACATCCCGGTCCTGTTGCAGACCGTCACCATTTGTCTCCATCCTCATCAACACCAAGTTGGCCCAGGTGGTGTTGCGAGACAGCTCATCACACTTGACAATAACACGATAATCACCACATTTCCATCCGTCCCACTTGACGTGTTTGAACATCTTGGTTCGTGTCACAAAACAACCGGTATCAATCGCACACAGTCGAATTTTATGCATCACACAATCTCTGAATGTGGGTAATGTACCCGCAAAAGAATCCGCGCGTATTACAACCATATCCACATCATCTTTCAACAGTGGTGTCAATCGATGTAAAGTCCCAGGTTTTAAATAATTGTCATCATCTAGATGATACACCCAATCACTCTCGATATGCTCATACACCTGGTTAAAATACAAGTTATGCACGGCTGTCTTGCCTGGTGGTCGAGTTGTCGTTGGCGGGTCACTATGTATTTGTTGATCACGTAGTGTGTTTAAATCCACTTGATGTATCATGTGCACATCATGATCAGCGACATATTGGTATGATTGTTGATTATCAACAACAACATGATGCTCCACATCAATTGACTGCTGTTTGACACTCTCCACACACCTGTGAAACAATTTTGGTCTGTTACTAGTTCTTGTTATTATCGCTAACTTCATACAACTGTTTGAGTTTTGTTGACATCGCGTCGATTGAAACAGGCTGAGCACAACCAAACTCTTTGTTCATTTGATCCACACCTCTTCCGTTTTTTATAGCCCAATATCTACGATGATAATGCACACCTAATCCATGAGCAGGTATCACGTGTTTATGATGACCGTATGCTTGTGCACCTTTGATTGTTTTATCTACAAAATGTTTATAAGATCGTATGTTGTAATGCAACAATGCTAATTTTGTTTGCACTGCCGTGTTGGCACCCCTCACCATCCCATGATGATTTCCTTGGTCTGTGCTGACAAACCATCTACCATGGTAAAAAGTTTTAGCGAACCGATCCAGCCAAAGCCTGTCTTGCTTCTCATCAAACAAACTCAACTGTGGTATACTCACATCAACTTGCACATCATCCACCGGTACAACGTCAAACTGATGTAATTTGTATCTGTATCCATCATCAACTGATTGTCTACGAAAAGCGTGCACGATATCCTCTCGATTGATACTGATACCATTTTTAGTTTTAAGAACTATAAATTCATCACAGTCTAGAGGAACAACAAAACAATCATTGGCGTGTTTTTTAATGAGGTGTGATAAGATCAAATGCTTGTTGATAAATGCACCTTCATACCGAGTATAATTCAAACCTCGATTGACCCACTCTTGCAAGATTGTGGTGGTGTCGTCAGTTGAGCCGTTATCTACAACAAATAGATTGTCACATCCAACAACACTCGCGTGGTACAACAACCAATCGCGTATGATATGTTGCTCGTTTTTTACAAACGTGAATATTTTAAACACACGTGTATTATATACTCTTGGAAAGAAACTTCAACGCTTTTTGCATCTCTCTCAGAACAACACTTTTACCTCGACCGGTTGTTTCAATCTGATTACCATCACCGTCTTCCGTGATTGTTGATGCAGTTTGTCGCTTAAATTCATCTCTAAACGCATTCACAAATTCATTACTCAGGTTGAGTTTCCTAGGAAACCTTTCTTTGACTATTGTTTTGAGAACACCGTAGCGTTCTAAGAGAGTGTCGACTTCTTTATTATAGCTCATCACTACATTATTTATCAGATAAGCAGCTTGTTTACATCATTTGGGTCAGTATACCCGTCTTTGGGGTTCCGGAATTGTGATTCAATCTTCTCCATCTCATTGACATCAAGTAACCCTTGCTCATCAATTGCATCACCAGTTTCAGAATCCAAATACAACTTGATCATGTGTACACGTTCTTGAGGTTTCCCAAAAATTTCGATTATAGCTGGTCGATCATCTTTAGGGAAGAAGTTAGACTCAGGCTGCAACCACTGTTGGTACATGGCTTTGAATAAGTTGTCGGTCTCGGTGATATAATCTTGATCCGACTCTCTCTGATCACCCGGTTCGATTCTCACCGGTGATACAGCGGTGATGGGTAGAAAAAATATAATGTCTAAAAACCTCATCGATTCTCTCACCAACGGTATACACTTGTCAATAAATTCATTATCAAAACCTTCTTTGTTATGATGGTTCGCCCACAAGCTATACACCATATTATCCAACGGACACCTATCAAATATTATGTTGTCATTCGACCTGAACTGTTGTAGTTGCTCAGCCATAAAATCAAGGATCTTGTGTTGTGTCTCTATTGTGGTTTGCTTGCTGTGATTATCACCATCAATTAGACTTCTATATGATGTAGTCGGTTGTTTGTATGTTGAAAACTCATCAAGAAAATCTTTTATTAATGTTGTCTTACCTTGACATGAACTCCCGGAAATTGCTATCCTCATACTATTAATTAGGTGTCTCCCACGGAAATGCAATCCATTCATCACCGCATGTCATGCCTATAAAGTCTGGTAAGAACACACTACGTGTCTTGCAGAACAAAGCCGCGGTATGAAAATTAGTATCACTGTCAGTTAGTTTGCCCTCCAATCTCTTGACCAACCCTTTCATGGTTATACCCTGATCACATAAATCATCTACTATGAGCAAATCACCACCAGCTGAAAACGACAAATCCCACGCAACGTCTTGATACATCACACCATGCGGGTTCTCATTGCATCTTTTGTGTGTCTGGTCGTCGTAGCTATGATAACCATGTACCAACACTTTTCTAACACTCAACATATGAGCTAAAATTGTAGCCGGAACAAGACCACCTCTACTCAACCCAACAATACTATTTATTTTTAATTCACGCTCAACAATTTGTTGTTTTATGTTCGAGCAGCACTCTGAGATAACATCCCAGTCTGTTGATACTAACTTACTACACACCGGTTGTTTGGTCCCAGGCACTCACATGCAATCTAGTTAATCCGACGAATCCGTATTTCTTAGCCATCTCAAGACAGAATTTTGTACGCTCGTGATAATCTTCTTGTTTATCTAAACCAGGCATCATCAACACGCGTGTTGGTTCTATGTTAAAAGGTATTATGAAGTCTTCAACAATCTCCTTCATATCATCTTCTGTGCTTATGACAAACTTAAAGAAGTGGTTGTTGTGTTGTTGTATTCGTTCCAAGGCTTCTTTTACAATTCTACGCTCTTTGCTCATTCCTGAATTGGCGAGCTTGACAGAGCAATTTATCTGATCAAGCTTGTTAAACATATCATCATCTATCACCACTGTGCCATTAGTCTCAATCTCATTATAAATAGTCGCGTCACTGAATTGAGTGCTATACCAATTTAAAAATGCGGTGATCGATTTTTGATTTTTTGGTATGGTAGGCTCTCCACCAGTCCATATCAAATGCACTCTACCGGTGTTAACCCACTCGAGTATGTTCTCTTCTTTCCAACGATCGACGAGATACGAAAACTGTTTTTCTAAACCCTTCCGCCACACGTATTCTGTATCACACCACCATGTGGCTTGACCACTTTTCACGAGACTACCGTCTTTACCGCCGCACATCAAGTTACATGCTTTGAGTCGAATGAAGTATGCAGGTACACCAGTCGTGGCACCTTCTCCCTGAATTGAATAGAAATCTTCAGATATATTTAATGTGTCGTACTTATTCACTTTGATCTGTTGTTTCTTGATTGCCTGTATTGTCGCTTCCAAAATATTTCTGTATCGTTTCAATCAAAGAGTCTAACCTGTCAATCTCTTCAATCTTAGTTCTAATTTCTTGACCGATGTCGCTATGCTCGCCAACACCTACAGGTCGTTCAAGGTAAACACTCAAATCCGCAACAACTTCTTCTTTTCGCCCAGCGTATTGAGATAGTATTCCACTTATATGTTTCTTGCTCATAAATTAAAATCCCCAGGTAGTTTCACCTGATAACCATGTGTTTTTTTGCTTCTTTGGCCATAATTTGCCTCCAGGATTAGACTGTACGTCCGGTGCACCGTGCTGTGTGTCATTCGATACATTATCTGTTTTGAGCACCGGCTTGACAATCTTATCAGAAATGTCAACACTGTCTTGTTTCGTGAGACTCGGTGATGTTTGATATATTGCTGAATTGCTTTCATGTTCAAACACCTCAACTTTCACGCACCGTGCTCTCATGTTGGTTAACGAGCCAACAAACTTATCTGCATGATTGTGACACCACTCTGCAAATTTCTCGATACCCACTCCATCCATGATTCTCAGATCACATAAACCCATATCTGCCAATCGCTGAAACTCACTAATGTGAGGATCACTCGATGAGATACATGTGGTGTGGTCAAACTGTTGCTGTAACAACTTTTTGAGACCCTTAAGACTGCCAAAGTCTACAACCCAGTTGTTGTGATCTAGTGTGTTTGATTCGAACCAGAATTTAGCTGTGAGCCGGTAACCATGTATATATCTACAATGACTAGTCGCCTTTGGTTGTCTAAACGCACAACTACCCAGTTCGATTACCTTAGTACTATTAAATGACATACGCTAATTATAGCGTATCATTCGTCATTTGCAACGTCTTTATCCAATTTAATTTCAATCGACTGAACCATGTTGTTCAGATTATCTACAATCCAACAGCAACCTGCGCTCGCGAGTGGTAATTGCCAGATGATATTATCAGTTATTGAAAACCGTACAGCTCCAACAACAACACCAGACCAGAAACCTATACACAAGCTACATGTCAGCAACTCCTTTAAAATACTAAACTTGCATAGCGCTTCTCGAGGTACATTTAAAATTGTACCGTATTTAATGATGAGCGTGAGCCCAATGCATGCTAGAATGTCTATTGTTGTTTCTCGAGCTTCTCGACAGCACCTGTTACCATTTTAGCTTGGTTCCTGTCCATGATCACAGTGTTACCGTAATCATCCTTGATTTCAACTTTGCCCTGCTTGTTGATAGTCAATTCCGGGCAACACTTCTTCCCACCACACAGTACAACTTTTTTAATATCTTTACTCATGAAAATATTTATCGATTTCTCATACATTTTCTATCTTAATTATGTTCAAATCATAATTATCATCACCTGTATCGAAATCGTAAAAGTCAATATTTTTACCTATGAAAGTATCCTCTACTCGCCCGTTTGAATCTATCACAGTTACTGACAGATTATCATCTGATGTAGATATAACCTGTAACAGTTTGTCACGCTCATTATCTCGAGCGATGATTGTTGTGGTGTCTTCGAGGTTTGTGATATTCTCAACCTCCCCAGAGTAGGGTCTGGATATCGGTCCTGAATCTGGTCTGATATATATGTTGATCGTACCAATATTGGTTTGATCACCCGTCGTTTTATCTACACTCACATCGATGTCTGTTGTGTCCTCAACAATCACACCGCATCTTGAGTGGTTCATACCGAGATATATATCAGCAATAGTGTTTATTTCATTCATGATAAAAGTATACTTATAACTTGGTCTTCTTGTTCAGATGTGAGGAAGCCTCTACCTGTAAAGTTGGCACCTGCTCCAGGACCTGGTAAGAACCCCCTCAATGTGTCAGTGTCTTTCAACCCGATAGCTATATCATGTATGGTAGACCTAGTGTCAGTGCCTGAAGCAAACCTTTTCACCGGTTTACCAGTTATATTCACCACCCGGTTGCCTTTGTATATAACACCATCACTAAAAAAGCTCGAGTATCTACCTTTGAAATCTTCATCACCTGCGTATAATGACACATCAATGTTTGACCCCTTCGAGCCATCATAAATATCCTCCGCTTGTTGACTCACGTTCATTGGCTTGCTTGTGACTAACTCACCATCGTTGTTGAGCAAATTCACAGCTTGATATGTGACGGCAACTGGTGATCCAGAAACTACTTTGAGTTTGATGTTGTCCATCTCCATCGCTGAAATATATATCTCCCAAATCTGCACCATCATGTCTGTCGTGATTTTCGGATCTCTGCAACTGTCCGAAGCTATTATATAGCATGTGTCATTCTCAACACACATCTGTTTAGCGGTCATGTAGTGTCCGAGATGCGGAGGTGAGAAACACCCTGGAAAGAAACCCACACGACTACCGGTTTCTTCGTGTATGAGTCTCAATAAATCGGTGTATGTTGTGTTAAATCTCATCCGGTTTGAAGCTGTCTCTGTACATATTAAGTTTTTGCAGGTCGGTTAAATCATGCTGCGCGAGATACGCCTCAAGTTGCTCTAGAGTTTGTAGCATTGATATCTTCTTGATCTCCAACTCACAATCAACATAACCGTGGTTGACCAAACAACGTGTAGCGCTCGCGATCAGTTTGCATAAGTTAGATTCAACTGGCGGTTTATACTCTTCGATAGAACTCATGTCCACATTTAATAAACTGTCCATTTCACCTGGTATGAAGATTGTCGCTGTACCTGAAACTTCATCTTCTTCAAGCAGATAACCCTCGTAACTATCCGCACTTTCAAAATTACCTGGGTCTCGCTTGAATTTTATTCTCTTGAGAGCTGTAGACCCTAGTGCCTGTTGCATGATTTTGTTAAGACTACTCATCAATAATTATTTATCAATAATAACAGTTGATAACAGAGTTAACTCTATTATAATAGTATGTATGACCGACAAATCGAACAATTATGAGTGGTTAGGCGATGACGAGCTGACCGGTGAGAAGGATAACATAGCAAGAGAGATAATGGGTGAGGAGTACAGCAAAGGATATGCCTCCCCTATTCGTGTGTTCGACACCAAAATAACCGCAGACAAGAAATACATTTCATCTCTACCCGATTTACAAAACGGTCCATCTAGTTTGATACAAGGCGCGCCAGTGGCGATACAACAAGTGGGTATACACAACTTCAGATTACCGTTAACATACAAGAAGAGAAGCGGTAACACCATTGAACTTGAGACGAGTGTCACCGGAAGTGTGAGCCTTGAAGCGCATAAAAAGGGAATCAATATGTCTAGAATCATGAGAAGTTTCTATAACCACAAAGATGAAATCTTCAACATCGACAAGATCAAGGACGTGTTAGAATCATACAAGAAGAACCTGATGTGTTTTGACTCTCGTATCATGTTGAAAATATCATACCCTATCCGACAGAAAAGCCTGCGTAGTGGGTTGGAAGGGTTTCAATATTATGATGTTGTATTTGAAGGTGACCTGACCAAGTCTGGTGAATTTAAAAAATACATACACTTCGATTTTGTATATTCGTCTGCATGTCCATGCAGCTTTGAATTGAGTGAGCATGCCGAAAAATATCGTAACCGAGCTACAGTGCCGCATAGTCAGCGCAGCGTCGCGAGAGTGAGTGTCAGGTTTGATGACATGTTGTGGATTGAAGATGTACAGGAGTTATGTCTAGCTGCACTGCAGACAGAAACTCAGGTGATGGTCAAAAGAGAAGATGAACAGGCATTCGCAGAATTAAACGGGTCGTACTTGAAGTTCGTAGAAGATGCAGTCCGTTTAATGTATGAGAAATTAAACAATGAACCTCGGGTAAAAGACTTCAAGATCGTAGCTTCGCATAACGAGAGCCTGCATAGTCACAATGCAATATCTGTGATAGTGAAGGGTGTTGAGGGTGGTTTCACCGCTGGTGTGGCTAGAGATGTATTCGAGACCACAGGATTGAGATGATTAATCATATTAACTGTCTCACCGGCTCATGTGAACATGTATTACATATTCACAACATTACATTATGGTTCATAGTAGCACTATTGATAACCACAATTAAATATACATATGCCAGCAACAAAAACAAAAACAAAAACTGAAACAACTGAAACATCAGATATGACCGATCTAAATGAGCTGATCGATCTATCAACAAGCTTTACTAAAGAGATTCAAAACATCATGACTTCGCACAACTTGAATGAAGCTACAAGAGCGTCAGCACTCGGTACCGCGACAAAATACTTTGCAGATGCTGTTGATGTAATCTCTAAAAAGCATGCTTGAGGACTGTATATTAAAACTATCAAATTCAAGATACCGTAAATTGGGTCGACCGGCGACGCTAGCTGCTACAAAGCCGGATACATGCGTCAAGATTCTAAACAAGAGCGCATATTATGTGATTAAGGATTGTGCAGAGATAACACTCAAATATCTACCGCACTTTATATACAGTGGTATCCGAGACCCTATTACTAAAATGAAGGGTGTTGTTAGTGAATCAGATATAGTCGATTTCGCGACCCGGGCCTCTCGAGAGGATCACACGCAGCAGTTGTTACGTTTAATATTAGATGATATATCACGTAAGCACGTCGTTGAAGTGAATATAGCGCCTGTTGAGTCAAACAGTGAGATTGACTTTACATTGACCGGTGATGAAGATGATGTGTATGGTGATTATGATTACGCATCACTTGAAGTGATACCTGAATCGTCTGATGCTGAGCCAACGCTGAGTGTTACAAATATAACGGACGTTGATTCTGTTATTGATGTGCTAAAACAGTCGTTGCTTGCTTAAGCCTCAGTATTTTTCTTGTCTTGAATCTCTTTACGTCTATTCTTGCAAAGTTTGCCAATCTCATTTAAAGCTTTACGTGCACGAGTACCGGCTGCTTTGTTAAACTTTTCGTCAAACTTTTGACTTTCAGCGTGATAAATTTCAACTTGTTCTAATAATTGTTCATGAGTTGTCATACCAATATTTAATGTTTCGTACACGATAAACATAAATAATTATGATGAATAAATTCGACAACACCTATAATAATATCATGTCTAATACATACTCGAGCATGTGTCTGAATGAATATCAAGATACTGATGATGAAGATCCAAAAGATGCAGCGTTGGCGGCTGCAGACGATGCTACTGATGGTTCAGATGTCAACCGTGCTAAAGAGAAACATGATCGAGAGTTGGAAAAGGTATTGGATCAAAAAACAAAGAATTTGCGCAAAACAGCATCTGCTATAAAGCGCACCGGGTCAGCTTAACTGCTCACTTCTGAAATTTACCAGTCGTAAGATTTTTCGCAGAAAAGTCTAACCTATCGACGATTTTCACTTGATTATCACCTACAAATAAAACAAAACCTTCACCTCTACTCAACGCGAATGATCCATCTGATTGAGGTATGAAGCTCTTGCCAATCTTGCCTCCGGTTTTTTGTATTTGATTTTCAACCTGTGTGAATAGATTGACCATGATCCGTTTCATGTTAATCATGTAGTGTGTTGCAATCACGAAGTGTTGAAAATTGTCATTCTCAAACATATCTTTATACCCGGTCATTCGTTCTTTGGCATTCATCACACCTCTGTCACCTTTGCCTACAGTTTCTTTGGCATAATTCTTCTTGAGAAATGTGTAGAATCGTTTGCTGAACACATCCTCTTTAAATGTGTTACCATCAAATGCTAATGAATATACATTATTTTTGGTACGCTCGGCACGTTTCACTTCATCGTTGAGAAACCGTTGAACAATTCCCATAAACTTGTTGTTGCTCGTGTATGCAGTATCGAACGTCTCACTAACTTGTTCAATGTGTTGTTGTGCTTGTGATAGTAAATTGTCTAATTCTACTTTTACTTGCCGGGGTAAATTTAAGTTTATTTGTTTCTGATTATATGTACTACTCTCAATAAACACATTCGCATTCTTACCAGCCTCGACTAAATCACCGATGTTTTTATTTGGTGTTGTGAATCTGATGTTGATGCCGTCGTCTGTAACACCTTTGAAGCTGTCATGGATCGCGATCCCAAACACAGCATCTTTCACACGATTATACAATTCACTCTCAATATCAACCGGTACAGCATATTTGATGAGCTGGGGTTGAAACGTTATATGATCTTGACCATCAATCGATTCACTCTTCTTAACATCTGGTGTGAAAATGATGTCTCCTTGATAGATGTGTGAGCTACCAATAGCCTCGTATACCGGTCGCAGGCTCTCTAATGCTTGGTTCAATTTAGCGGCTAAACCTGGAGCATGTCCATGATTTACAGCAATCTCTTCTGGTGTGTGATTGATTTTAGGGTCTTTGTTGAACCCGCTTTTGCTAGCAACAAAAAATTGTCCCTTGAAGTCTGGTCGTGGGTCAGCACCAAAGTACAATGCCGGTGCACCATCAACCTTGAGATTCACAACTGTCTCGCTGTCTAATCCATAGATATAATTCTTAAAGTGAGTGATATGTTCAACAAACTTGTTGAAACCTTCTTTGCCTTGTTCGATCACCAGATCTTCAAGATGACTCAAGTGTAACTTTACACCCGGGTTGGCTCGAGCTTCTAAAAATAGTTGGTAATATTGTTTGAATGTGTTCATTTTAACTGTCTTGATACTGCGCCTCTGGCTGTACTTTTCATATGTTTATTTATGTTTATGTAAGAGTTATACCCATTCCTTTGTTTCTAGAGTCTACACCGGCTGCACCAGCTATCAATCTAGGATGCTTTTCAAGCTGTGAAAATATTGATAGGTACACATCACCTAAATTATCACCAGTGAACTTTAATGATATAGCGTCTAAATGCTTCTCGGTATTTATTATTAGTAGGTATGGAAATCCATGAACTGATTGATACGAGGTCGCGTGTAATGCTAGCTGCATTCGTTGTAAGGTTCTTTGTCCTAGAGATTGTACATTACCTTTACCAGGTTCTTTACCTTTAAATAAATCACGCCGAATGTCCTGCCTACTAAACACTTGTTCAACTCCAGCGATTAAATCAGCTACTTGTGCCTGATCGAGAGGCTCGGTTCGCATTTCAACAAACGCCTCCGCCAGTTCAGCGGGTGTGAAACTCCAGTCATTATTAAACATGTACTGAGCTGTGTCTTGCCACTTGTATGTATCGGCATTAATTTCTGATGCATTAACTAAAGCTTTCTGCAAGCACTGTATTACATCATTCATCCATGTATTTAGTTTTTTAATACCGATAGTGGTGCTAACACCAGACATCATCATAAATCCTCTCCACATTTTACTCAATGTATTGTATGCCAGCTGTATATCTTCTCGATCTTGCAAACTCTCTTTATTGAGACGAGAGATGATATCTCTTATTGCTGTTAATTGATTAATATCAATATCACCTCTCTTTGTTGCACCCGGCATGTATGATTGATCGATATACTTTGCGACTAGTTCGGCAGTTCTAGATACAACATCAATACTACGTCTTGTATCTGCATCTGCAAAGTGCATGCCTTTACTTTGCAATATGTCGAGATATCTGTTAGTTTGTCCTGTGCCACCGGCTCCAGCTGTGGTAATACCTTTTGTATAATCTGACGATCCTAGCCTTCCGGAATCACCTTTAACCTCAATCTCACTCCCATTAACATACAGATCTCCAGATTGCTGATTACCATCCTCGTCTTTATCTGCTTTATTTGCGTTTGTAAATAAAGATACACCAACTTCACCTCGACCAACACTAACATTGTTTATTTTAGGTTGAACCTCATTACAAATTTCTGTAAAAAGCTCTTTCCATGTTGGTGTCAGTTTTTTAACTAGAGGATCTAAGCAATTTTCTAGAGACCATATACCATCAGACGCTAGATGATTTTCAATGCTACCTAACGTACCTTCCTTCTTTTTCTGTATTATCTGTAATAATACAGAATTGTCTATATCATGGTTGAGAGAAATATTGATTACATGATCGTCAATAACTGGGACTTGTTCCCATCTAGCTAATCTTAATAACTGAAGAAACAACTCCTCAGTACCTCCAACACTCTTAGACAATATTGTCCTTTTTAATTTATTATAATAGTCTGCTGGTATTTCTCCTAAAGACTCCTCTGGTTGCCCTGCCGGTATACCGATGATTTCTACATCTTCATTCACAAACCGACTATTAATAGTATCAAACTTACGCTTAGATACAGATTCAGAATAGAGCTTGCTTATGTCTCGATCACTCATGTCACACTCCTGGTCCTGGCTCGATTGACCCCATTTCCAAATCCGGGTAATGGTTCTGTACCAATTTGTTTAACAACACTTTGAGCTCTCTCACATTATCAAATGACACTTTGGTGGTGAGCTTCATGTATGAATTTGAGTCGATATCTTTAGGGTTGATTATCAAGGCTCGTCTAACCAACTCCAACATGTCCACTTGTAGTTTGTCTACATCATCCGGCTCCATCTCCAACCCATCCATTGCAGGAACTGGATTTTCCATTTCTTCAGGCGGTTGTTCAACCGGTGGTTCGACATCTTCCGGAGCCTCATTCAATGTGACTCCGGTGCTCTTGATTATTTGATCGAATGTTTTCATTTCTGGTAAAATTTGTTTGAGTCGAGCTTGTATGCTCATCAATGCATTAACATCCACGTCGTCATGACCTCGCTGACTCTGATGTACCATGCTCAGTAGATCATTTAGATCACCATCACTCAAATCTAGGCTTCTCAGGTGGGCCTCTAGACCCGAGTACGTTTTGTCACCAATCTTGGTAACATCACGTTCATCACCCCGACGTGCTGTGCCTCTAGAACTGGACAACCATCCAGGAATTGACGTGGTTCCTAACACTTTGTCCAACATCTTGCCTTTTACAGTGGCAGGGTCATCTAGATCCTTGACGAAGTTCTTGACACCTCTGACCGAACTTTTGAGACCGGCTTTTCCTTTCTGCATGATTTCATCATAATCCTCTTTATCGTGACCATATCGATTAGATCCAAAAGCACCGCGGGTGCCCTTTGTAAGTGCCACAACCGACTTGCCCATCGACTTTAAATTCTTCATCGCTTTACCAGCAGCACTACTCTTCACACGATTTTTAATAGTGTCAAAAACGCCTTCTAGCTGTATATTGTATTCCGGGAACGATTGTTGTATCAACTCGATCAACTGAACCGAATTGTTGACCAGCATCTCGATTTCATGTTCTGGTATCTGTCTACCGAGCATGCGTTTTATATCTGCGCGCTCTTCATCACCCACTGGTATCATCTCTTGCACGATGTCTGTGAATTGATCACTAACCTGTTCGTTAGTTACCTGCTCACCCCATGTGAACGATTGAGGTGACACTCGTTGTAGCAGTGTTAAAAATTTCTGAGGCTCACTCGACACGTTTTCCACAGCATCAATGTTGCTACCTGACGCGGCATCTCTTCGAGAAGATACACCCTCAGATTGAAAGAATGTGGTCAATACATCTGCCCATCTTTTTTTATCTGTACCACTGGTGAAATTTTTCATTTTGGCCTGTTGTATCTGATTCTCAGCTGAAGATATACGTTTGTTAAATTGATCCATTGTTATTATTTATATAAAAACAAGATTCTTTATTTTTATATCATTAAAATATTGATGTGACAAGTAGGTCAACTCGAATTTTTTTGCGAACTTCCGGGCATTTTCAAAGTCAAAACGCCGGTCTTGATGCTTTCTTAAAAACTGTTCAATCATGCTGGCTCGCGACCTCAACTCACCTCTATTCTCGTTACATTGATCTACAAACATGTCATAATCATCCTCATGATCATAGATTTTGATCGGCAACAACCGTTTAATCTTGTTAGTTAATATGTTCAAGAAGTCTAGCGTCTGTCCACGAGTAGAATATTTGAACAGCTCTAGTGAGATGTTGTTGAGATTGTTATACACCAATACCTTGTTCTTCGTGTTCGTGTTCATCACCGCTTCACATATAGAGTGTATCACATGATGATACATGATTTTTTTGGTGTCACTCTTGCTCAAGTTAAGTGGTTCAAGCAATTGATAACTATGTAGATCGTTAATTATGTCTCTCTCACACCGGATTAACACCTCTCGGTAATCGATCAAGCAAAAGTTTGTGTTCGGTAGCTCGAAGCAATCAGTTTGCATCTCTCAAGGACAATATTACATCCTTAGATTCTTCAAAAAAATCCGTATATGTGACAATATAGTAATCATTATACTTCATGTAATTGTGATGTGACATCACATCTTTAACTGACATGAACGTGTTTTCACTCATCAAAACAAACGTACCTTTGCGTGTGACCTTGATCACTAGAAACCAGGTCTTGACATCACTTATGGCCTGTTCAATCCAACTGTCTAGAGTTTTGTTGACTGTGAACATATGATGAAACAGAAACTCTTTGTAATTCTTACACTCAATCTTTAGATGGTCAAGCTCATCTGGTACTAAGATATCACCTTCGTATATAAGCTGTTGTGACTTGGATAAGTTTTCGTACCTTGTGTTGTTTTTTCCACCTACAAAAGCTCCAGAATTTGGAACGCGTTCGAAATTGAATCCAAATACTTGGCCTAGATGGTCTGCAACCTGACGTTCAAACACATTACCTTTGTTTTTTGATTTAGAGGGCATACCTTATAACTGTATATTATAACATACTTACCCGCCAAAGCCACTCATAGTACCAAAAGACCCAAAACTAGGACCGTTGCGTGTGCTGATTGGATATGCATGTGAGATGGATGTGTCAAGTTTATCTGAATCGGTGTTGCGTTTCTTTTTCTTTGATGCCTTCCGTTTCTTCTTTTTCTTCTTTGATCCTAAAAAATCTGGCAACCGGGCATCACCCGGGGCGTAAAAATCACCAGATGTTTGACCATCAGTGTTACCAAACACCCCACCAGCACCGGCAATGTTGTCTTCATTTAATGACCGTATGAATATTGTTTTGTATAATGACATGATGCAAGCTTGATTTATCTGTATTGTAGTATATACTATTACTTACAAATAGTTTATGAATCTCCTAGAACAATATTTAAAGGAAATGGAAAAAGATGTATTCTTTGACGACTTCACAATAAAAGAAACACAAATGAAGCTCCCGGCGATAAAACACAAGTGGGTTGGCCGGCTCATCCGGCACAAACAGGAGATGCACAACAAGAAACGACAAATGGATGAAATCAAAGTGAAGCTTGTAGATCAAGCCAAAAAGAGTAGTGCATATCAAGTGTCAAATGCAGCTGCGGAAAAAGTGGTTATGAATCACAGTTCGCTCAAGACACTACAGCATGAAATTGTGGACATCGAGTTGATAATTGAGCTCCTTGAAAAGGTTGAAAAGTTATTCACTGGCATGTCATTTGATATTAAAAATCTTGTTGAGATCATGAAGATGGAAACACTATGACAATAAAATTCTCACTAGACAAATCCGGACAAAAAGGCATCATCTCCGGGGATTGTTTTGATGACATCCGAGAGGCATTTTCTGTTAATAATGACGCGGCAAAATTCATGAGACATCGCAGCCGATTCGCTCCCACCCGTAAATATGCAATCACCCCCACTGGTAAATTTGATATAGGTTTGTTTCATGAAATTAAGAAGTTCATCGTGTCACAGTCCATTCCGAGCAAGATACACATCGAAGACAGCTTCAAGCAAGTCATCACACCAGCGTACAATCATAAAACAGTCTCGAAATTACAGTTCACACTACGTGATTATCAGCAGACAATCGTGAACACATGTCTACGAGTGGGTCGAGGCGTGTGCGTGTTAGCTACTGCCGGTGGTAAGACATTGACGATCGCCAGTTTGGTGCAAACAGTGTTTGATAACAATAGATCCATGAAATGCTTGCTACTGGTACCTGACCTCGGTCTAGTGAATCAGACCTATTCAGATTTTAAAGAGTATGGTACCACATTCTTATATTCAAAGTGGACCGGTAACCACAGCTTGAACTTAGGTTCGAATGTGATAATAGCAAACATGGGTATTTTGCAGAGTAGCAAGAGTGACATCACGTGGATTAAACATGTAGACATGTTGATAATTGACGAGGTACACAAACTGAGAAAAACAAACAAAATAAACAAGTTGGTCAAAACCATCAACACGCACAATCGATTTGGCTTCACCGGTACAATGCCTGAAGAAAAGATGGATCAGTGGAACATTATCGGTCAGATCGGCCCTATATTATATGAAAAAAATAGTTATCAACTAAGACAGGGTGATTATATAGCTGCTGTCGTGGCACAGGTGCTCAAAATAGAATACAACGACAAACCAAAAGCTGGTAAGAGAGGTGACCCCACAGATGCATATCGAAAAGAGCATGACTTTTTAATTGACTCAAAGTTTCGTAATAATATCATAAGCAAACTGTGTGGAAATTTTGACAATAATGCACTAGTGCTGGTTGATTATATCCGCCACGGTGAAACTATATATGAGTGTGTTAAACAAGCATGCCCCGGTAAGAAAGTGTTCTTCATACAAGGTGAAGTTGAAGTATCACAACGCGATACTATACGCAAGATGATGGAGGAAACCAATGATATCATATGTATAGCGATATCAAAAATATTTTCTACCGGTGTGAATATCAAAAATTTACACTACATCGTCTTCGCCGGGGGTGGCAAAGCTAAGATCAAGACGTTACAATCAATAGGCAGAGGTTTGAGAAAACATGACACAAAAGACAGGCTCACTATAATTGACATTGCTGATCAGTTGAAGTATGGTTATCAGCACATGGTCAAGAGATTAACATTTTATAAAAAAGAGAAAATTAATTATGGCATCAAAAAAATCACCGAGTAAACCAACAACAACAAGCAAGCAAGATAAACCCAATCCGGTATCTGTAAAGCCTAAACCAGAGCCCAAGCTGTCGAGCACCGCGAAGAAAAAGAAGAAAAATGTACATTATGTTAGCGGTAAGGAGCTATTGCAACAGATCACCGAGTATTATGGTATGGATCAAGAAGAGAAGATACCGGAATTATTAGGTTCAAATGTGTATAAGATTGCAAAAGGATTATCCTTCGCACCAAACTTCATCAATTATTCATACAAGGACGACATGATCGGTGACGCGATTGTTAAAATGTTTTCTGCGCTCGAGCAACATAAATTCAAAATTGACTCTGGTTACAATCCATTCTCGTATTTCACAACCATTGCATATCATGCGTTCATCAACCGTATCAAGAAAGAAAAGAAACACAGAGAAGCCTTGAGTGAGTATCAAGAAGCAGTGTATGATGAGTTGCTAGGTTCTGATTATAGTGAAGCTGGTGAGCAACCAAATCTCACCAATCCATACACAAGCGAGACTGATGGTTAAAGAAATAAACTTCACACAGTCACGCGTGTGTTGTGTTTCAGATATACACATCGGTATACATCAAAACAATGCGTTGTGGCATGAGATAGCAGTTGACTGGGCTCGGTGGTTGCGAGATGAACTCAAACATCACGACATCAAAGATATGATAATATGCGGAGATCTGTTCCATTATCGAGATGAAATTGCAGTTAATACGATACAAGTCACCACTCAAATACTTGAGATGTGGCAGGAATTTAATATTGTGGTGCTGGTTGGTAACCATGATGCTTATTACAAAGATCGGTCAGATGTCAATTCATTATCAATTCTCAGAGGATGGTCAAACATAACCGTGATTGACAAGTTGACACAAACAGTAGCATATGACAGACATCTATTGTTTTGTCCTTGGGGCACACGAAAAGAAGAGTTATCAAAAAATGATATTATATTCGGCCACTTCGAGATTGAATCATTCAAATTAAACCACTTCAAGGTGTGTACCGAAGGTATCAAGACTAAAAGCCTGCTGTCTAAAACCGACCTGGTTATAACAGGTCACTTTCATCACAGAGAAGAGAGAAATTATAAGAACGGCACGATACTATATCTAGGTAACCCTTATCAGATGGACTTTGGTGACGCCAATACTTCAAAAGGGTATTATCTGTTGGATCTCAAAACCAAAGAATATACATACCACGAAAATAAATTGTCACCATGTCACAACAAAGTGTTTCTGTCCAAATTAACAACTGATGGGTGTATAAATGACGCGACTGTTGACAGTATAACAAACAATATCGTCAAGTTCATTATAGATAAAAACATCTTACCAGACGAAGCAGATTACATCATACAAAAATTGCTCAACTACAAACCTCGTACATTTAATGTTGACTACGCTATCAATTTCAACAAGTTTAGTGACGGTGCTGAGCAATTTGACATGTCCGGATTCGATATAACAACAGCCATAACAGAATTTGTTGAGCTACTGGATGTAGATAACAAACTAGACGTAACAGATCATACAATCGAGTTATACAAGAGATGTAAATGAAATATATAAAATTTAATAAATTATCAGTTAAAAACTTCCTGTCTGTTGGTGACGAACCGGTGCAAATTACATTTGATTCCGGTATAAATATAATCACCGGAATAAACAAAGATAAATCAGATCGCCGCAACGGAGTGGGTAAATCAACAATTGCAGATGCAATATATTTTACAATATTTGGTACCACGTTAAGAGACATAAAAAAGGACAACATACCCAACAACACAACATCTGGTCAGACGGAAACACATGTTGAATTCACAGTGACTGAGAATGAACGCTCTACTGATTATTCTATTGTACGCATACTCAATCCATCGAAATGTTACATTTACAAAGATGGTGTGGACAAGACTCGCGACTCTATTTCTAACACGAGCAAGTACATCGCTGATCTGTTGAGCAGCACACCTGATGTGTTTCAGAACTGTGTCATCATGACACTAAACAACACCGTTCCGTTCATGGCTCAAAAGAAGAATGACAAGAGGAAATTTATCGAAGGTATTTTAAATCTACAGGTGTTCGGAGACATGCTACAATTAGCCAAGAGTGAGTATAATGAATATGGTAAGCAGTTAGAAATTGAATGCTCTAAATACGAAACCACATCCAGTCAAATAGAGTCTTTGACAGCGCAGAAGGACAAACAGATGAAGTCCATACGAGAGCAAATACACAAGCTAGAGACTCGCAAGACATATAATGATAAAGAGATAGAAAATCTAGAAGGTGCACCTGGGTCATCTACAACAATGAGTGTGTCAGATTACCAAGAATCAATCAAAAAGCTCAATGAAAATCTATCATTGTGCTCTGAAAAATACACAACACTGGTATCTAAGAAATCGAGCGTTGAGACGAGCAGCAAGCATGTCAAAGACATGATATCAAAGATCACCACCGGTGAGAAGACATGCCCGGCATGTCTTCGACCACTAGACGACCATGACAAAGAGCATATACAACATGAGATTGACACACTGACCGACCAGATCACAGGAAACAACACGCGTGTCCAGGAGCTAAAAGTTAAAATCACAACAGTTACACAGGTCAAATCTAAACTAAAAGATTCAATAATTTTACTGGAGCAAAAAATTCAAAAGCAAGAACTTGAAATAAAAGAGAAGGACAACAACCTCAAGAGAATCAATCAACTCAGAGGTCTCAATGCTGAAATTGACAACGACATCAACGAAGCGAAAACTAACAGAACTTCGTTTGATGAGCTGATCAAGCAATCTACAGACAGATTGGATGTTATACAGGTAGAAATTGACAAGCTAAAACACACGATTAACAAGCTTGATGTTGTTAAGTTTGTTGTATCTGAAGAAGGTGTTCGTTCATATATTGTGAAGAAAATATTACAGCTAATGAACGGGAAGCTAGCATATTACTTGAAGAAAATGGATGCAAACTGCATGTGTGTGTTTAATGAATACTTTGAGGAACAAATTATAGATGAGAAGGGTAAGATCTGCTCGTATCACAACTTCAGTGGAGCTGAAAGAAAAAATATTGATCTAGCTTGCTTGTTTGCATTTATGGACATTCGCCGCATGCAAGGTGATGTAGCGTTCAATTTTAGTGTATATGATGAGTTGCTCGATTCCAGTCTCGATGAACGCGGAATTGAGTTGGTTTTAGATATACTCAAAGAACGTGTCGAGAAGTATGATGAGTGTGTGATGGTAATTTCACATCGGAAAGAAAGTGTCAAGCATGCAACAAACAATCCGATATTGCTAGAAAAGACAAACGGTATCACACGGCGTGTTGCTACACTGACATCAACGGATAAATAGTGTAATGATAGGATCACCTATAGGTTCAGTATTCGGTACGTCGAGTAACGCGTTTAGTCAGGCGTTCACCAAGCCTAATAAACCATCATTAACGACTCCGAGTCAAGACAAACAGGCTGAATGTAGAGGGTTGAATTATTACGCAGATTTCTCTGGATGTGGTCACTGGCGGATGATCTGGCCGGAGATATTACTCAACGGGTATCAACACTGTGTGGTGCATGGCACAACAATGATGGTGCTTGACCCGCGTCATTATGAATCGCTCAGCACCGTGCGTATTCAAAGACAAGCCAGCCCGTCACAGCTAAAATTTATCAATTTCATGCAAAGTCTGAAAAAAGCTAACAACTTCAATTTAATTTACGAAATTGATGATGTGTTGTTTTATGAGGACATACCCAAATACAACAAGTTCCGAGCTGCGTTCGCGAATGATGAAGTCCGTGAATCCGCTAAAACGATCATGGAGTCATGTGACGAAATCACCGTGACGTGTGAGTATATGAAGCAGTATTACGCTAGCAAGACGGATAACAAGAACATAACCGTGATACCAAATTTTGTACCCAGGTTCTGGATGGATGGTTTTTTTGATGAAAATCAAAAGTCAGTAAACTACACGAAGTCTATAAAAAAGAGAAAGAAACCGAGAGTGTTGTGGAGTGGTAGTGGTGCACATTTCGATCAAACCGGGAAGTCATCAAGTGATGATTTCGGTCACATCATCGAGATAATTGAAAAAACACTAAACAAATATCAGTGGGTAATGTTCGGCTCATACCCATGGAAGTTAGCTCCACATATCCGTTCCGGTAAAATTGAGTTCCACAAATGGGTACCAATCTACGATTACCCGAGAAAGTTGAATTCACTGAATGCAAATGTAACGATTGCACCCTTGCATGACAACCCGTTCAACAATTCAAAGAGTGATCTGAAATACATTGAGAGTTGCGCATTAGGCACACCGGTGATTTGTCAGGATATAGAAACATACAAAAATACACCTTATAGATTCTCCACTGGTGATGAAATGGTGGATCTGATTGACGGTGTGGTCCAATCCAAAGATATATACATGAAAGCCTGCCGTCGCTTCCGTGTTGCCGCGGATAAGAGATGGTTGGAAGACAATATAAATGTTTACGCTGACTTGTACAAATACAAATACAAAGACCCTGCGCGGAAGTTTTTATCAAAAATAGATTGCAGTATATAGCATTATACACATAATATAGTTTATGTATCGAAATTTGACGTATGATCCGCGTTCACAGAGTGTTAATCTAGACACATGGGATGATGATGGAGAACCCATAACAGTGTCATGTAGCTATGAACCATATCTGTACATTGAACCCAAGAGTAAAATTCAGACACCGTATACATCGCTACACGGTACAAAGCTTGAACGTAAAGAGTTCCGTACAGCATCTCACCGAAACCGCTTCATCCGCGAGACAGGTGTTCGCCGCGTGTTTGAGAACCTGAGATGGGATCAACAGTTTTTGATTGACCGTTTTGGAGAGATCAATGAAGATCTTGAATTCAGCAAACATCCATTACGTGTTTACTTTTTTGATATTGAGACATACAGCCCGAATGGCTTCCCGGTTCCAGATCAAGCGAATGATAAAATAAATGTGATAACTATTTACGATTCGTTGACACATCGATTCAAAACATGGGGAACAACAAAGCTAGAAAAACGTATAGACAACTGCGATTATGTACATTGTGAGAATGAGGTGTTGTTACTGGATAGGTTTCTAAAATATATGGAGGACAATCCACCAGATATACTGTCTGGTTGGAACAGTGAATTTTTTGATATACCTTATATCATAAATCGTGTGGCACGCGTGCTATCCGAACATGATGTTAAGAGACTGTCACCAGTCAAGCATGTTCACTCCCGGTTGATTCAAGCAAAATTTGGTAAAGAGCAAAACAAGTGGTATATTGACGGTATATCATGTATCGATTACCTGGATATATACAAGAAATTCAGTGTCGGTTTACGTGAATCGTACAAGCTAGATGCAATTGGTCAACTAGAGCTCGATGAACGTAAAGTTGATGTGGGTAACACAGATTTGAGCGGATTGGCTGATAACGATTGGCAGACGTTTGTTGAGTATAATATACAAGACGTCAACTTATTAGCCCGGTTAGAAGATAAGTTGAGATATTTAGAATTGTTACGAATGCTAGCATACACAGGTCTCACTTCAATTGAAGGTGCCATGGGAACACTACAGGTCATCACCGGTGCTGCAGTAATCAAAGCTCGACAACGCAAGAAGATCATACCAACATTCATAAAAGACAACAGTATAAAGACAAAATATGAAGGTGCGTATGTAGGTGAACCAGAGCGGGGGTTCCAAGACGACGTAATATCATTCGACGCGAACAGTCTGTATCCAAACACAATGATCTCACTGAATCTCTCTCCGGAGACCAAAATTGGTAAGATTGTTGACACTTCTGAAACTCACGTGACATTGAAACTTGTAGATGATCAGACATTATATGTCACACATGCAAAGTTCGCTGAGTTTGTTGACAAGCACAAAGTGGCTATCTCGCGAGCCAAAGTGATGTTCAGTCAACTCGAGAAAGGTATCATGCCAGAGATTGTTGATCGCGTCTATCAAGGTCGCGTGGAGATCAAATCTCAGCTGAACAAGCTCAAGAAAAAGATGCAAACACTTGATGAAACCGACCCGGAATATGTAGCTGCTAAAAAGCTAGCCGGTCAACTTGACATCAAACAATTCACATTAAAGATTTTGATCAACACGGTGTATGGTTATTTCGGTAACAAGCATGCTCCTATGGGAGACCCTGACATAGCCCGGAGCATCACACTGACCGGTCAGGCAGTAATCAAACAATCCAACAAGATCTTAACAGAGTATACAAAGAGGGTATGCGGTATCACGGACGAGAAATACACACCTGTCATTTACAATGATACAGATTCAAGCTACATATCGATAAGCAAATTACTCGAACATCACAACATACCATTTTGTATAGATGGAAAAGTGAATGAACAGGCAAAGGATGTGGCACATGATATTGAGCAGCATCTGAACGTCGAGATAACCAAATGGGGTGAAGCGGTGCTGAACAGCAAGGATTGTAGGTTCGTGTTCAAGCGTGAGGTGATGGCCGATGTTGGAATATTCATCGCGAAAAAAAGGTATGTGTTACACGTCGTCGACGACGAAGGATTCGGTTGCGACAAATATAAGTACACCGGTGTAGAAATTGTACGAACCACTCTACCTGCAGCTCTTAAACCTTGTATCAAGCAGATTGTTGAGACCATGATGGAGACAAAAAATCTACAACTGACCAACGAGATGTTTCTCGACACATATGATAAATTTAAATCATTACCTGTTGAGGATATAGCGTTCGTGATGGGTGCAAAAGAGTATGATAAATATGCAGATCAATGTGATGGTTTCACATTTGTCAAAGGCATGCCTATACATATAAAATCATCATACATTTACAATCAATTACTTGACAAGTACCAACTCTGTGACAAATACGAATCAATCGGTAGTGGTGATAAAATCCGGTATTTTTATGTGATGCAACCCAATCGATTCGGCATACCGACACTGGCATATAAATATTATTATCCTGAAGAATTTAAAAAAGATTTTACACCGGACGTTGAGAAGATGTTTGAGAAAATTGTGTATAGTATTGTAGAGAGATTTTATGATGCTGTGTCATGGAAGCTCAAAAAACCAGGTATGCAGACTCAAACTGACTTGTTCGAGTTGTTAGGTGTATAAATATACATATGAGACAATTCGATAAACGGGTTCAAGAGATTGAAAATCAACTAGATGAAGGTTTATTTGATGGTATGAAAAAGACCGGTAAGTGGCTCGGTAAACAAGGCAAAGCAATCGCACACTTACCAGCACAGGCAGCATCCTCAACCGGGCAGTTGATAGGCAAGGGTGCTGAACTTGTAGGTGATGTTGGGCGAGGAGCAATCTCCACCGGGAAATCTTTAGCAAGAGACCCGTCACAACTTGTCACCGCCCCACTCAAATTCGCTGGGCATGCCGCAAAAGCTGTAGGTGATACTATTGCGGACCCTTCCGGTACACTCAAGGCAGCATCCAGCGGAGTAAAGGACGCAGTAACAGATTATATACCAGACACCGCTAAACGCATCAGCGGTCATGTCGGTGACACATTTCAATCTATTGGTAAAGCAGGTAAGGCTCTAGCTAGTGGAAAAAATATTGTAGGTCCAAACACAATCGCAAATCTTACAGGTACAAAGGTGATACCAGGGTTTAAAAAAAGTCGTACAGTTCTAGGTCACGGTATAGATGCCGCCGGTAGTGCCGGTTCAGCATACAGTACTGCTGCAACTGCTGCAAACCCAGCCAATCTGGCACGTAACATTGGTACAAACGCTGCGATCAACACAGGTGCAAATATAATGAGCAACCGATTGCAGGATGGTATAAACAAAACTAAAACATCTGCACCGGACAAAGGATCCACAAAACCCAAAATATAACATCTCCGTCTGGTAACATAGTTGACTTTTAAAACGCGTCTCATATATATTAATATGAGCAACAAAGTTATATCATTCGTAGATAGTGTGGGTCGCGTGATTGTTGGCCGTGAAGTTGGTGAAAAGACAACTGAGCAAAAGTTAGCAGTCTCCAACCCCTCAGTCGTTAACATCAACGTCAATCAAGAATCTGGTCAAATATCAGTACAATTGTTACCCTACATTTTCCGGGAATTCATCGCTGCTGACAAGCGATTTGATAAACACGTGTGGTTCTTCAACACGAACCAGATCACGACCGCCGAATCATTTGAAATTGATCCATCAGTAGAGCAGCAGTACATCACGATTTTCGAGACGTTACCACAGGAGACTGCACCAGAAGCAGAAGTGAAAGACGTGGAAGCCGAGCCGGTTGAAATGTTTGATGCAAAAACATAAAATTTAATCCCAACCCACAATAATCACCCGAGCGCTGTATACACGGTGCTCGGGTTTTTTATTGCTTGCATATACAGCATGATCATATATAATATACACATATGACACCGATCGACAAAGACACATTAAAAATTTTTGACAAGCTAGATAAACTCAACCCGGAAGCGAAATTCCTGTCCGAGTCAGCACTATCGAGTGTTACTGAATGGCACGACACCGGGTGTATGGTTCTGAATGCGATCGTGTCAGGAAGCCTGCATGGTGGTTTACCCAAAGGTCGTATAGTTGGTTTTGCCGGACCATCTCAAACCGGTAAAACATACATAACAAACAAAATACTAGCCAAAGCACAGAATGAAGGTATGATACCGGTCATCTTTGACACTGAGATGGCTGTTGATGAAACTGCATGCACCGGTGTGGGTCTAGACACAACACAGGTAAAATATGTACCAGTTCAAACAGTCGAGGAGTGTAGAAATCAACTAGTAGCATTTCTGGATAGTGTTGTAGAGGCTAAAGCTCAAGGTAAATTTATTATTTGTATTGACTCACTTGGCAACCTTGCATCACAAAAGGAGATTGATGATGTCGAGAAGGGTAAGACTGCAATGGACATGGGCACCAGAGCCAAAGGTCTCAAAAGCATGATGAGGACACTCACGTTCAAGGCTGCTCAAGCCAACACAACAATACTGTTCGTCAATCATACATATGACGACCCAGCAGCTATGTTCCCCACATTGGTAAAACAGCAATCCGGTGGGAAAGGTCCAGTGTATCTCTCGAGTGTCCTTGTTCAGCTAGCCAAGAGAGATGAAAAACAAGACAAAAACAATGAGGATGATGAGATGTTGCCGGATGCTAACAAATACAGCGGTGTGACTCTACGCGCTCTCACTATCAAAAATAGATTTGTCCCACCATTTCTAGAGGCTGAGATGTATTTAAACTTTAAGAGCGGATTGGATAAGTATTCGGGCCTCCGTGAGATGGCAATCAATCATGGAGTTTTGATACAAACAGGTAGTACGTATAGCTTACCCGACGGTTCCAAACTTGGTTATTTTAAGAACTGGTGCAAGAACACCGAGATATGGGATGAAAAGATTCTACCGACACTAGAAGATAAATTAAATGTCGCGTTCAGGTACGGTAGTTAGTCTTTCTTCACATCTTCAACCTTGACTAGACCTTTGCGTACAAACTCACCAGTGCTCGGGCAAATCCAATGCGCTTCTGTGTATATCTTACCCAGATACTCGCGAGTCCTGATACGTGGCTTGATTAAATCTCCTGTCCATGGAGACCTGATAGGCTGTGGGTTAACTGTGTCCATGTAATTATTTAGTCGCTTTTACGTGATTATACACTATAATAAATAAATGAAACGTTGTGTGTTACCTCTAAGTGGTGGTCTAGATTCGACCGTCATCGCCCATCAAGCATTATCCGAAGGATATGAGATACACTCTCTCACATTCCATTACGGTCAACGACATTACAGAAATGAATTAGGATGTGCCCGTGAGCAGGCTCAAATTGTTGCTAAGACTCATCGATTGATTGAAGCTTCGTTCATACGCGACTTAGCGAGCACAAGCTCACTCACCAATGATCTGATTCCGGTGGCAAAGACAAAAGATGTGCTCGGTGATCCACAGACTGTCAACTATGTACCGAACCGCAACATGATGATGTTGTCGATGTGCACAGCATACGCTGAAACGGTAGGCGCAGACACAGTATTCCATGGTGCGGCTCTGGTAGATAGTCAAGCAGGCTTTTGGGATGGTAGTAAAGAATTTCTACAGGCCATCAACAATGTTAACAAGCTGAACCGACGCAATGTCATAAGAGTGGAAGCCCCGCTGATAATGAAGAGCAAACGAGACATTGTGTTGATGGGTGTTGATAATGATGTCGACTTCGCGAAAACATGGACATGTTACGAAGGAAGAGAACAAGCTTGTGGAGAATGCACAGCATGTAGTTCACGTATACAAGGATTCATTGAAGCAAAATTAATAGACCCCATCCCGTACAGTAAACCGATCCCATGGGAACAGTTCGACTGCAAACCCATTGAATGATATGTGTGGTATATTCGGAGCAACCAACTTTAACGATTTCGAGAGATTGTACGCGAAAAATAAAATCCGTGGCACCTTCGCTCATGGTTTTATTTATATAAAAAGAAATGGTGCAACTTGCGTGAAGAGAGGACCTGGTGCTCGTTCACTGACCGGTGAGTATGCATGGCAACATCAGCTACAATACGACATGTTTGCAGGTCATACACAATCACCTACATCGTCAGTTAGAGATTATGATGAGACGACCTCACATCCATTTGAAACAGATAACTTCATCGTGTCTCATAACGGTGTGCTTGAGAACCATCTAGATCTAGCCAAACAGCATGAAATTCCTATCAGTGATGTTAATGTGGATAGTAAAATAATACCCATGCTGCTAGACATCATGTATGTTGGTAGTGATGTGTTAGTGATACAAGAAGTGTGTAACATGCTGAAGGGTATATTTTCGTGTTGGATTTACTGCAAACCAACAAAGTTATTGTATGTGGTCCGCAATGGTAGTACATTGTACACAGATGCAAATAAGAGCAAATTCACATCACTGAAATATGGTGACGCGGATCAAGAAATTGAACAAGGTCATATCTTGTGCTTCACGTCAGAAGGTTTGACGACTGTTGGTGAGTTCACACCATCTAACCCATTCTTTATATTTTAATGAACGATTACAGAATAACATACAAATTGGAGCAATACAAATTGACTCATAGTAGATACATACAAGCCACGGACAAGAGCCATGCTCTAGAATTATTTCATAAACTCATTAAAACAGTGCATGGTGAAACCATGGTTGAGGTGGATACTGTTGAACCAGTTGTTGAACGCGACGATCAAATAGTATCAGCATGAAACCGATTCTAATCGTTAGTTGCACCCGCGGACACAAGCGAGACACCAAGATATTCAAGAGCATGAACATCTTACAACCAGGTGATGTAAAGTTGTATATACACGAGAATAACAAAGCTGGTCTCCCGGAGGTTTACAACACACACCTGACTAAAAAAACTTTGAAGAAACACGACATAGTGTTATTCGTACATGACGATGTATATGTTGATGATCTCAAGATACGTGGAAAATTATACAACAATATACAAGCGTTTGATATCGTGGGATTAGCAGGTTGTGTCAAACCAAAAATAAGCCGCCCGGTGCTTTGGCACTTGATGACATCACGTGACAATCTACGAGGAAGTGTATGTCACCCACACAAAGTGTCTGACGACGAATATGCTGTGATGAACACATCATTTGGTTACACACCTTCGCGTGTGACAATAATGGACGGTTTATTCATGGCTGTTAATCTCAAAGCGGTGTTAGCAGCAGAGTGGAAATTTAATGAAAACTTCAAACATCATCACTATGATATCGCTAGCTGTCTCGATGCTAATAAGAAGAGTCTGCGTTTAGGAGTTGCACCTATTCACACAATACACGATTCTCAAGGATTGAAATCGATCAATGACACCAACTGGGCGAAATCTCAAGACCAATTCATGGACATATATGGATGATACCAGCACACAAAAAATAGATTTAGACTTCTATGAAAACGTGATATTGTATCACTGTTTGACCGATGAATCATATCTAGGCTCCATTATCGAGCTCCTAGATGTTGATTACTTCAGCAACAGACACATCAAAAACATACTAGGTATTGTTACGAATTTCTTCAGTGAACGAGACCAACCTCCTACATTAACTGAAATAAAAGCGCGGCTGGTGAATAGTGAATTGATAGACAGCTTCAAGAATGTTGTTAACATAGTGAAGACATTTGATACCAAATTTAATCGAGATGAATTGTACGCAAACACTGAACAATTCCTCAAGCAAAAAGCTGTGTACAACACCATGATGTCAGTTGCTAATGAGTGTGACAAAGGTACTGTTGACACTAGCGAAATCCTCACAAAATTTGAATCTGCGTGCAACATATCATTGGATGTTGACCGCGGTCTAGATTACTTCAACGATATAGATCGACATGTACGTGATTTGTTGCAAGAAGATAGCACCGTTTCCACCGGGTGGAAATGGTTAGATGACAAGCTCGGTGGCGGTTATCTTGAAAACGGTAGATCGATATATGTCTTCGCTGGTGAAACGAACATCGGTAAGTCGATATTTCTTGGTAACACTGCTGTAAATCTCGCATCACAAGGCAAAACAGTGCTGTTGATCACGCTGGAGATGTCAGAGATGGTATATGCAAAAAGGCTCAGCACTCAGATAACACAGATACCGATAAGTGAATTGTCCACTCAAACGGATCATCTCAAGGAATGTATCCATGAGTACAAGACAGACAAACCAAACTCGCGAATTCTCATAAAAGAATTTCCACCGAGTTCTATCACATGTTCAAATTTACAAGCATATATTAAAAAACTGAAAAACACCGGTATCAATGTTGATGCTATAGTGCTTGATTATGTCAATCTTTTAACCACCTCTGCCGGTGTCAATTCATATGAACGAGTAAAATATGTTACAGAGAAATTACGAGCATTGAGTTACATATTTTCATGCCCGGTGATAACTGCGACACAGTTGAATCGCACCGGTTATAACGAGATCAATCCTGGTCTTGATACTGTTGGTGAGAGTTACGGCTTAGCAGCAACTGCAGATTGTATGTTCAGCATCTGGCAAGAAGAAGAAGATGCCGAGTTGGGTATTATCAAACTAGGGTTGATGAAGAATCGGTTTGGTCAAAACTTCGGTAACTGTACATTAGCGATCGATTACTCGACACTCACATTACGTGAAGATGACAGTCTGGCAGATTCATTACCGAGAGACGATCAGCAACCAACCGAATTCACGCAAAGTGATGGTATATTGAGTAGCACGTTGGATTTTCTGAAACCGTGACCCTGAGTTGATAACTGTTATTTTATGTGTAAATATTCAGTAACATGCCAACGAGTAACAAAGTACATATTTTCACTGATTGTGACCTCGATGGTGCCGGTGCATACTTTGTATTATGCGCCACGTTGAGACAAAAATATAACTACACAGTCATGCGTGTTGTTGACGTCGAGCAAAAAATAGGTGCATGGTTAAAAGTTAACGACATCGATCAATTTGAACGGATTTACATACTGGATCTGGATATTAGTCAATATCCTAACCTCGCGAAAAAGCTTGACAAAGCCAACGTCACAATAATTGATCATCACAAATCACATGTTGATTCCAAGCACATATACACCAACGCAGAGACAATCATAGAATTACAAACATCCGCAACAAAAATGGTGTACAGACATTACAACGGTAAGGACGTTCTCACACCGGAGCAGAAATTATTAGTGTTGATGGTTGATGATTATGATTCATATAAGTTCAACGTGAAAAACTCATATGAATTGAACATCGTGTTTTGGTCATATCAAGGTGATCGAGTTGAAAAATTCATCAACGATTTCGGAGCCGGTTTTATAGAATTTAATCAACTACATAAAAATATAATTTCATTCTACCTAAAAAAGTTAAACAACATAAAGACGAATCTAGATGCACATACTGCTCAACTATCCATTCAAGGTAAACCACGTAAAATTGTTGCAGTGTTTGCCGATTCCTGTATAAATGACATCGCAGATTACGTGATCAAGAACTACAAAAGTGACATCGGTATAGTAGTCAATCTGACGTCAAACAAAGTGAGTCTTCGACGTGCGAAGAAGTGCGATGTTGATCTGAGCTTGATGAGCAAAATGATATTTGACGAAGGTGGGGGTCACCATGACGCCGCCGGTGGGTTGATGTGTGACAAGTTCTTGACATTTACCAAATTATTCAAACCACTGAGCCTGAGAAAACAGTAATGGGTAGATTGACACAAGACATACTCGGTGGAGATCCCACATACCAGGCATATAGACAAGAATACGAGCATTTGTTCTTATCTTATTGCACTCTTGTGTGTCATATACACAATAAGAAGATGAACTTACCTAACATCTTTATAGTGTTTCTCAAAAGCAAGGAAATGAGAGAGTTGTACAAAACCATGATGAGTATAGAATCTGATTATGACGCGTGCAAAAAATTCTTAGAATATGATCCAGCGTTATACAAATCGAAATATATACGTAATTTTTTATCTGCAAATGATATAGAAACCTTAATGACATGAATATAAATGATTTCGAAAAATTAATTTACAACAAATATCTAGCCACCTCTCGATCATTACAAAACAAACCGTTCAAACTGAGAAAGGATTTTTCAAAAATCGATGAAAACACAGTACACATGCTCAAAAAACTGTCTCTGTTCTTCAATAAATTCAAACACGTGTCCATTGACGATTTTTTCAGTGCACCATTTAATGTTTACTCTGATAATGTCGGCTTTGATCTCAAATACTTCACAACGCAGCGTGCACTCAAGGTGTATACATTGTACATAAATCGTCGGGCGATGAGCAAGCCAGATACTGAAGAACAGTTATACGACATAAAAAAATCTCTGCAGTATATTCTCAAGTTCTGCTCTCGTAACAGACTTGTGGTGGGTGATTACATCAACCACAAGACAAACAACATATACACATTCATGTTGCACTTGAAAGAACATCGTGTTAATATATACACATTGTTCGGATTTACAAACTTTGAAAGCAACATGAAACAGATGGATCATGACCATGTAAAATTCATGCTAGGGGAGATACAATCCAACATACCAACATTTCGAACCAACTACATGTCCTCAACAAGAGCGAAAAACTTTATAAAACTCGGCATACAAAAAATACAAACAATACAAAATCAAAATAAACAGTTGAATAACAAAACAAATACACTATAATAAACACATGAGCACATTATCAACATCAATGTTTGCTAGCATCAAAGATGCTCTGCAAAAAGACAATAAACCTGCAGGCGCAATTTCAGATATCATTCGAACTACTAAAGGTAACAGCTACGTGGTACGGTTGATACCAAATTCCGCTAAGCCTGAAAATACCTTTTACCATTTTTACTCACACGGTTGGGAAAGCTTCGCAACTGGTCAGTATGTATCTGCTGTGAGCCCGCAGACCTTCAGTGAACGTGACCCAATCGCAGAGTTTCGATACAAAGTTAATCGAACTGGTAGTGAAGATGATAAACAGAAGGCAAGAGCTATTATCCGGTCAGAGAAATGGTTGGTTAACGCGTATGTCGTTGATGATCCCTCCAACCCAGAGAACAATGGTAAAGTTAAAATCTTAAGATATGGAAAGCAGCTACACAACATCATCATGTCTGCAATCAGCGGAGAAGATGCAGCTGATTTGGGTCCTAGAATTTTTGATCTCTCTGAAAATGGTTGTAGTCTACGCGTAAAGGTAGAAGACCAAGGTGGTTATCCAACATACGTTTCAAGTAAATTTCTTATGCCAGGCGCGATTCCGAACTTGACTGAAAGTGCTGCAACTGAGATACCTACACAAGTCAACGACCTCACGCAAGTATTCAAGATCAAGAGTTATACTGAATTACAGAACATGCTCAATGAACACTATCACTGCATCTCCGGGGATGATGTTGCACCAGAGATCAACACACCATCACCCGCTCCTGTGAAAAATACCACAGATGTCGATTTAACTGAAGACGTGCCTCATATGTCTTCAGCACCTGTCACCGAAACCCCGGTTGCAGTTGATGATGTAGATTTAGGTGATGACAAGATCAAAGAATTGTTACAAGGTCTAGATGAATGATCAAAGACCACCGCAAGTTGACGTCGCGAGACATGAAAACAGCTCTGGTATTAACCCCGATGATATAGATTTACTCGCGGCTTTTACAAAACGCGTAAGTTCAGAACTATATACTGTTGATAATAGAAATGTTGGAAGCAATTCAAACATCAAAGCTCTACAACTGGATCAAAAAAAAATTCTCCAGGGAGTAGATCCAGCTAGAGCCGTGGATGAACCGGCAAACCGGGGCGCTTCGAAAACGGTCCCAGTCGAACAATCAAATCCTGTATCACAACCTGTGACTAAATCTGCCCCGATCATGAAACCGCCACGCTCGACTACAAGTGACGTAGATTTGGAAACACGATTAATGAAACTTGAAAACTCTTTCAAGTTGTACAGAAAAGCTAAGAGGATCAAAAAAGGTGTCAGTTACTCAGTCAGCTCTAACAGTTTCAAAGGAGTAATCAAAGATGGAGAGATGTTAGCTGATTATGTACTATCTGAAGTTGCAAAAGGTGTAAATACAATTACAATAAAAATTAATGATAGTAAAAATAAAGAACCGAAGTGAGTTTGTTGACAAGTTCTTGTCACCGATAAGCCGGATCAACGAAAATGCGGTTATAAGAATACAGGAATCAAAAATCACGTCGCTAGCTACAACTAACGACGAAACAATGATTTTATATGTTGTGTACAAAGAACCGAACTCTGGACCAACGTTCAATTTGAACATACCTGATATCAATCGGTTAATCAAAGTGTTAAATTGTATCGAAATTGATTCGATGGATATCGAGTTTGATAGAAATAAGCTCAAATATAAATCCGATAACATCAACTTCAAATACCACTTGCTCGAGGATGGTATAATCTCAACACCCAGTGTCAATTTCGACAAGATTAAGAAGTTAAATTTCAGCACATCATTCAAGATCTCATCTGGTGATATATCTGGGTTAATCAAAGCTTCGACATTCACTGTTGATACAGACAAGTTGTATATCTACACAAAACAAGGCAAAGTTAAATGTGAATTAACCGACAAGCAAAAGCATAATATTGACAGTTTCTCGCGTGTATTCGCTAGCGAATTCACCGGTGATGAGATCACAGATCCTATACCGCTGAATTTTGAGCTGTTCCGGTTGATGAGTAGCTTGAGGTTTGATGACTGCATTGTAAATCTAGATATAGATAAAAAGGTACTACTATTCACTATTACATCTGGAGATTACACACTCAATTTTGTGACAGTTGGTCTGGTAGGGTAAACAAACATCATGAAAAATAAAATATCGACACTAAGCTACTTCACAAAGCGTCTCAAAGATAACAAGTTCATTGTATGGAGGATATTTGACGGTTACAATATTGGGGACCCAAGAAAGTGGACAGTACTTGTGAATCCCGGCTACCATTCAGTATACATCACATGCTATATTGACAATCAGAGCTTGAACAACGAACCGGTGTTCGGTTTTGATGATGGTGGAGCATGGGGGATGAATAACAATGAGAGGTTACAGACCAAATCGATACAAATTGTGATCAATCGATTGATTGAGTCTGGTGTGACGCAAGACTCCACACAATACATAAAGACAGAAGATGAGTGATGAGGACACAAATTCTGATAACCTCTCAGGAGATGGATTAGATCCGGATGATTATGTGTTTATCGAATCGTTTGATGATGAAATTGAGCCTGCTAAAGAAATGAAAAAGAAGAAGAAAGCAACACCAGAATATGATTTGATCCGCGCTGCCTTGGAGTCACATCTACATGAGTACGCGATCAAAAAGAAAGATCAAAAACGTAATCTAGAGCAACTAACCAGCATAATAGAAGAGTTCCTCAGTTCATTTATTCTACTAGGTTACAATTATGATGGTGAGTCTGTGACTTTGGTGAGTTCATCAACACAACAGCAATCAGATTCTCTGAGTACATTGCTACACAAATTTATCGCAACCAGCTCACCACCAGGTGATCATTCTGCATGACCGCCGTATTGATACTCGGAGCTGGTTACATCGGTAAGCACCTACTCAAAGCAGGAGTAGCTGCGAACACAATTGATTATACACACCTGATACACAAGTCGAAAGTCGATTATACAAACCCAGATATATTATATAGCTACATATTAAAACATAATATAGACGTAGTGGTGAATGCCTCTGGATACACCGGGAGACCCAACGTAGATCAATGTGAAACAAACAAACGTGAATGTTGGTATTATAATGTTGTTGTACCCAATATAATCACAAGTACCTGTCATCGAGCTGGTGTCAAGTTATTTCATATTTCAAGTGGTTGTATATTTACAGGTTATGGTACAGAATGGTCTGAGACCAATACACCTAATTTCGGTTTATATGACCCGAGCAGCTTTTATAGCAAAACAAAACATGCAGCAGAAACCTTGATCACATCACTACCAGGTGATAACGTCGTGCTCAGAATTCGAATGCCATTTTCTGCAGATAAAACAGAACGTAATTTTATATGTAAATTGCTCAAATATGACAAGCTAATCAGCTACGACAACAGCATGACATGTGTAGAAGATTTTTGTTCGCTTGTTGTAGACATGATTGACCGCGGCATAGCTTCTGGCGTATATAACGCTGTGCATGATTCACCGATGTGTGCTTCTAGCATCGTCGCGATGCTACCTAAACATATACACGCTGCACATGACTTTAAGTTTGTAAATATTGACCAGATACCGATAACCGCACCACGTAGCAACTGCGTGATATCCAATAAAAAGCTAAAATCACATGGCTTCACACTACCAGATATCAAGTCATCGATGCAAAAGAGTATAAATTTAATATACGGTGATGCTTAAATGGTTACTATCAAAAGCGAGTAAAACATCACCATCACCTGTAGATAAGTATGATTTGAACCCAGGTGCTGCTTTTGGTGTACGTGCCGGTCGATTTGTGGGTGAATTCTTTGTATACATCGAGAGTGTTGATGACGTGCATCAATTACTATCTTTACCAAACATGCAAATCCGGCAATTGACAGTTGCACAATACAAGACTGGTATAGATAATAACATAATTGAATATCAAGAAACATTACCAACAGATGTGTTTAAAGCATGTCTAGCACAATACAAACATGCGAAGAAATCTAATAATTGACTCAAATAATTTGCTACATCGAGTGCACTGGGTGTGTAGCAAGTATGACAATATATCTATACCCAAGATGTTTTTTCAATGTATGCGAAGTTACATACGAGAACATTATATCACACCTGGTGATGTTTATATGGCATGGGATGACAAGTTGATCCGCGGAAGCACCAACCACCGAAAATCTGACGACAGTGTCGAGTACAAAGCCACTCGAGATACCGAACGTAACAAAAAGGTTTATGACTTATACAAACACCTGCATCGTATGTGCAAGCATATTGGCTTCACTAACATGCACCCGGGTGTGTTAGAGGCAGATGACGTTGTGGCTTTTCTATCTAAGAACCTCCCGGGACACAACGTAATTGTGAGTGTTGATCAAGACATGTTGCAACTGATCACCAGCACAACTGACGTGTACAACCCTGTGAAGAAACATATGGTCACAGTTGAAAACTTTGAACAGCATCAACCAGTACCTATAGAGTTGTTTGTACCGTACAAGGCCGCGATGGGTGACAAGTCAGACAACATAATGGGTCTCGCTAAAGTGGGTACTAAACGTGCTGCACAAATAGTGCGCACCGGTGTTGATAAATTATCAACAGAAGATCAAGAGATAGTAAACCGTAACATACGGTTGATGGATTTGAATTACAGTTTGTCAGCATATCCTGGTGAGGTTAAATTATACGAAAAACAACTCGAGTATCACGACACAGAAAAAACTCAAGACGTCGAGTTGTTCATGAACGAATGTAATAAAATTGAATGCAATGACATGAACGAGCAGTTTGTGACCAGTGTTTGTGAATATCAATCTCCACCCGTGACTGTGAGCAGTGTATTGTCGTGATTGATATACCGGAAGATTATGTACTGCAAAAGTTTTATGAGCATGCTGGATACCCAAAACACAAAAAGATAACCAATGTACATGAGGCGGGTTGCCCCATGTGTCATGAAGGTCATAGCTGGGGTAAGAAGAGGCGATTGTATTATATACCTAAAGAAAAGGTGATATGCTGTCACAATTGCGGCTGGTATAGTAAACCTATGAGATGGATACAAACAGTCGCTCGGATGTCAGCTGAAGAGATAGAATATGAGATCGAGACTGGTGACTTTAGATACATTGACATGTCCCCTAATTCAGTCAACAAGCATGTAACCAACACAATAAGCATCGAAACGCTACCGGCGGACAGTATCAATATGTTCGACACACAGCAATTGCGATACTATAAAGACAATCAAATAGTCAAACAATGCTTGAATTTTATTGCATCAAGACGTCTCGACACAGCATGTAACAGACCTAAATCCATGTACCTGTCTCTTAAAGACCATGTGCATAAAAACCGGTTGTGTATACCTTTCTACGACTTATCTGGCAATATAATACATTACCAGACCCGCGGCTTCATTACAAAGGATCTGAAAGAACGTCCAAAGTATCTATCTAAAATGAATAGTCAGAAAGGTCTGTTCAATATAAACAACATCAGACCAGATGCAGATCGGATGTATATATTTGAGGGTCCGATAGATTCTTTCTTTGTACGTGACTCGGTCGCCGTCGCCGGCATACAAGAAAACACCGATGTAATGTTCACTCAATTGCAAAAACAAATGATACAATCCAAATCGTTGCTAGACATCACATGGGTGCTAGATAACCAATGGGTCGATAATGCCAGCGCAAATAAAACAAAAATGCTTGTCGAGGCTGGATGTGATGTATTTATATGGCCGAAAAATTTAAAGAAGTTTAAAGACTTTAATGACATGTCCATTGCTCACTGTCTGGATCAGATCAGCACCACATTTATTGATAAACACACTCACGGTGGCATGAGCGCGCGATTGATCTGTAATGGTATTAAATAGTACCAGCGTTACCTTCTTTATTCTTCGCCATCAACAGATACTGCTTGAGCGACTCACTCAATCCTGATAAGTCTTGAGCCAGTCTAGAGATCTTTTTCGATTCACTACGCTGCACATCTGCTAGCACACTGTCACAATCAACACGATTGAGTTGGGAATTCATTGAACTGTCGTCTAAACCGTTGAGATACTCGATAAAGCTCTCTACTTCTGATATCCATGTCTGTAATGTACCAATTGTGTTTGCAGTTTGCTGTGCTTGGAATTGCGCAACCGGGTTATCAGGTACATCATTGAAAGCCTCTGGATCTGTATTGTCATCCAACCCGGTTCTAAAAGCTTGCGCATCATCTTGAGGCGCCTGTTGTGTGTCATCCTGCTCTAACAGGTTAATGAATTTGTTTTGAAAGACTTTCATATTAAAATATTTATTGCTAATTGTTATAAATAATTAAGATGACCCACAAGAAAAAGCTACTACTTGAAGAATTAACCGTACCCGGTGGTGAATACAACAGTCACAAAGACAATCCCTCTGGTATGAGTCAACGGCCGAAAAAGGTCAGCTTGACCGATCTACTCGACTACCAACGCCGAACAGACAATCTGATGACACGTGCACCTAACATAGTGCCATATCCACTCACAAACAACCTGATAGAGCAAATTGGTGAGATATATGTACAGTCTGCCAAAGTTCAGTCAGAACTAGGTCAAGCGTACCAAAGCCCTTTGATATCTGATGACGAATCTGCGACGAAAACCGTGAAGAACTTATACAAGAAGCTTGAGAAAATAAAGCTGATAATCAAATCCGTCGCAAATGAGTTACAGGAGCTTGAAATTGAGTAAACATCATATATAATATATTGGTGACGTTATATAACATAATCAAATCATTGTCGCTTGTGACGATGGTCAGCACCAGTGTCGCCTATTTCGCGTACACAATACAGATAAACCCATGGTCGGTATTTGTATTGACCGTGATTTTGCAGCTACTTGGATACAATTTAATAAAGTATTACCGTGATACACGGCTAGTAAAGCACATCCTGGAAATGGAGACTCGGGAGATCGAGAGCTTTGAAAAGCAAGGAATGGAACTAGAATGCGCACACTGCAGAACCTTGACATATGTCCCGATCCGGTTCAACGAGCAGAACACGTTCACATGCCCTGCATGTGACAAGAGCAATTCTTTGTACTTGAATGTTACTGTCGCGCGTGAAACAACACCATTGAACATCGAGGCAGTAACCACAAGATTGTTGATTGACGAAGAAGAACGTGTCAAGGATTCAATACGATCAAATGATGATGAGTGAAGAACACAAAAAGATATTAACGCAAACAACCGATGCCGCTAAACCATCATCAACAATAACACCACCACCAGCAGAACCTAGTGTGGAACTTGACGTGTTGATGTCAACCATGCAAAAATACTTCAGTCAAGGCACATACAGTTGCGGTCGATGCTATATCGATGGGTTGAATGTTGAATTGCTCCGTGACAAGTTGGACACAACGACATTACTCACATGTATCATGAAGATAGTGTTTGATCATGAGAGGTCCAAACCAAATGTATCTGACAATAGAAAAATTGAATTGTCGTTAATATACAAGTCAATCGAGAATTTATTAAAAATTTTACGAACAGATGAAAATAATGTTGCCTGTGTCGATATTTTATGTAAAATAATCGGATACTGTATGAAGAATTACAAGACATACAGAGATTAACTTACTATGATAAACTGCGACAAATATAAAAATAAAAATATAACCGTTTCATCAACTGATGGTCAAGATACTAACATGTCTTATTATGAGCTATCCAGGTGGATGTCTTTAATCGAGGGAGTGGAACACGTGAGCAAGAAGTGCAAGCAACTAAAGATACCAGACACAAGCAATTGCTGGGTCAAGCCAAATGCACTGCAGAAATATATCGATGAACGTACCCCGAGCATGTTGTTCGAAATAACTGACAACGACACCATTTGCTAGTATGCATTACATTGTAGGTCGCACAAAAATATCTTTCCGGAAGACTGCACCTCGACCTGGAGCAACCTCTGCAACTCGAGTCAGTACCAAACCTCCAGAATTTGAATATAACACCGTATACACACTATACAATATAGCCAAAAAACCTTCCGGGGAGTGGATGTACACATTCAAGAGCAACAGAGGTGCTTCTGTTGTGAAGACATTCGACTCACATGAGCATGCGGACGGTTGGTTATCAGGTTTACTGGGCGAGCATCTCCCGGATTATAAGGAGTTTTACCGGCGATCTACAGCGTGATTACAAATAATCACCGTATATGTCATCAATACTTTCTGAGCTATAGTCAAACACGTCTTTTGACAATTGGTCAATCAACGTGTCATCATCAACTTGATCACTAACCTTCTCCGGTTCGATACCAGGTTCAAAACTATAATCATGCCGCTTAGCTTTTATCAACCACACATAATGACCGAGCAGCTGATTTATTTGATTTATATCTTGATCTAGTCGTTCGGTAATTTCGAAGTGTTTACCACCTCTACCACCTGGTCGACCTTCACCAAGCTCATGCAAATTAAAAACATCCCCGGATTTAGGTTCCTGTGTATCTCCAAAAATATCATAATAGGTCTGTATGTGAACAAACCCGGTGATTTCATCATCAGCAACCAGTCCGAATTGTTTCATAGCCACTGCATTCTCGTTCAAGTTTAGCGTCATGGTCATACGCACAGGAGGAGCAAACCCGGCATTTGGTTGCTCGCCGTACACCTGATCACTATCAGCAATCGTGTGCAAGTTTTGATAATACTCAACTACCGTTCCATACAACTGTAGCTGCTCTTTCCACCACATATCATAGTTGTCGCGTTCATTTTGATTTACCTGTTTGTCTAAAAACCGTAAACCGGAATTGTGTTTGAATGGACAGGTCACTTGACCAGTCTCCATGACCCGGGTGTTGGTCCGTTCGCGACCATGATGCCTGTTGAACCTAGCTTAACACCTGGCTTCCAGTCATGTATATTATACCTGTCACGTACATATGCTATATCACTCGGTGACAACACCACATGCCGGACTTTGCCAGAACGCATCTGCTCGACTTTAGGATTCAGATCACCGCGACCTCGGGCATATGCTGGTACTTGGTTGAGTCTTTTTCTTGTCAAACCTCTGGTCCCGGTCCTCTGGTAAGGTTTCAGATCTTCATTCAAACGACACAGGAATATCTTCTGATACAGCATATAATTATTTATAAAAAAACCTCGCGGATTTTCACCCGCGAGGTTTAAAGAATTGAGCGTTGTGTGAAATTAACCTAGTAGATCTTGGTTACCGCCCTTGACGTGACCCGCGACTTTGTTACCACGGCTTGTCATTGTACTTACAGAATCTCTCGCCGGTTTAGGTTTACCACCGTCAACTGTACCAGCTGTGTCTCCACTTGCACCGCCAGATGTTACCTTGCTAGCAGCTCCTGGTACTTTGTTGTTTTTAGAGGTGAGCCCAGACGGATCATGACCTGGATGAGCACCATCGTTTGTATGCTCGGCTTCGACGCCTTCAGGAAATGGATTCTCTTCTTCAAATCCTCCATCGTCTTCACCGTCCATGTCTTCGATCTCATCACCTTCATGATCTCCATCGAGTTGAGTTAGAACTTCTCGTAGAACATCAACTTGATCTTGCGTTAGTGTGATTGTGACATCTCCGCCTCCGAACCCGTCATCAATTTCATTCTCACCACCTTCATCACCAAAGCCGATGTCAAGGTTGTCACCAAGCTCGTCATCAGCCTCCATGATTGTGGAGTACAATTTGTCGAAAATATTTTTATCGCTCATACCAGTATTTATACTGTCGTTCCTTGTTTTCACTGTTTTGGCGACATTTTCTGGTTGAGGTGATTCCTTGACAGTCTTTGTCTTGTTATCTTTCTCAACCGGCTTTTCAATTCCTGTAACCTCACCTGGCCCGCTGTCGTCAGGCTTCATATCATCACTGACATTCTTCTCCTTGTCGAACCCTACAGGTTCTGCTTTTTCGTTTAATACTTGCTCGTAAAGACCTTCAAGGTCTCTCATGTGCCTGGTTAGATTTCTAGATTGTTTCACGTATATATTTATATACACACACATAAAAAATCAAAAACATGAAACCGAACTCTAGAGACTATTACCTGGGTAACAAGAATTTACCTACAGATTCCGCCCGATTTGAATACACGCCAGAGATGGTCGCCAAGCTGAAAAAGGCTAGCAAGAACTTATTATATTTCGCGGAAAACTTTTTCTACATAGTGAATTTAGACACAGGTAGACAAACAATATCTTTACACTCGTGTCAAAAGCGTGCGCTGCGTAATATGAGAGACAATAGATTTGTTATCTTACTAGCCAGTCGACAGTGTGGTAAGACAACAATGATGACCATTTACGCATTGTGGAACGCATGTTTCAATGATGATCAACGTGTTTTGATCGTAGCGAATAAAGAGGGTACAGCAATTGAAATTTTCCAGCGTATCAGGTTAGCATATGAAGAGTTGCCAAACTGGTTGAAGCCTGGTGTCAAGGAGTATGGTAAAACGAGCATGACATTATCAAACGGTACACGTATCGGGATAAGCACCACCACTGGTACAGCTGCTCGTGGTCAATCTGTCAACTGTTTGATACTTGACGAGTTAGCATTCATTGATACACACCTGGTTGAGCCCTTCTGGAAGTCGGTGTACCCGATCATTTCATCCTCAAAAAAATCAAAAATCTTCATCGCAAGCACCCCCAATGGTACAGAGAACTTGTTTTACAAACTATATTCTGGAGCAGAAAACAAGACAAATGGTTGGACCGGTGAACGGATTGATTGGTGGGAAATACCCGGGCGTGACGAGAAGTGGAAGGACCAAACTGTTAAAACACTGGGCAGCTCTGATACATTTGACCAGGAGTTTGGTAATGTGTTTCTACAAACCGGTGAGAGTGTGATTGACGAAGAGCTATTGGACATGTTCGCACTAAGCACAAAAAAACCGACATATGTACTTGAAGATGGTTCGTATAAAATATGGAACCAACCTGAACATGAGCACATATACTGCGTGGGGGTAGACATCAGCGAGGGTGTTGGTCAAGCTGCTTCTGTGATACAAATTATAGATATAACCGACCTGACAAACATTGTTCAAGTGGCGGTATATTCTAACAATATTATAAACCCGTTCAATTTCACCACAAAGCTGTATGAAATATTACAGCAATGGGGCATGCCCCTGGCGTTAATTGAGAGAAACAATTGTGGTGCGCAGGTGGTGGACACACTCAAAAACAAGTATGAGTATGAAGGTATTGTCACATACATGCCAAATCAAAAAAAGACCGACCACTCTCGCCCTGGTGTGCTAGCTCATACTAACACAAAATATAAAGGTGTGATCAATATGAGGTATTGGATGAATGAACTCAAGTGTATTGATATACAGGATAGTGAGACGATCCATGAACTGAAGAACTTTGTCCGGTATCCAAACGGCACATGGAAGGCAAGACCTGGGGCCGATTTGCATGACGACCGTGTGATGGCTCTCGTTTGGGCGTTGATGATTCTTGAAAAGTCGATCACACAGCAATACCTCGAGATCATCAGATCTGATGATAACGACAAACCATTGGTAGTAAAACCACTCGATTATGGTATACAAGCCTTCGAACAAAAGGATGGCCCGATCACAACCTTTATGCAAGAGAATGCCATGCCGTTGATGTTTGGTGATAGTTCCGCACCATCGGATCTCACAGATTTAGAATCTCTCGGATGGGAAGTTTTATAAATACACGTATATGAATAACGATATACCACAATCAGTTTTAAATAAATCCAGATCTGATAAGTTCGTAATGTCGCTGACATTACCTAAACCGCTACGTGATGTTAACACGAAAAACGATCGGAGCAACACAAATGTAATCCAAGACTCACTACAATTTAGTATATACGGTGTGGTGATACCCAAAGTCGCTGTAACAGATCTAGAAGGTAGATACTCCGGGCAAACATTTCACTTCACAAGCCATAAGCGACCAGCTTATTCAAATGTTCGTGTCAAGTTCACTGTTGATAGTGAGTTCAACAACTACTGGGTCATATACAAGTGGATCAACCTACTGAACAACAATCAAGAAGGCTTCTTCCATGCTGATGATATACCCATCGTCGAACAGCCATATGACCTATACTCGACCAATATAACAGTGTTTGGTCTTGACGAGTATGACCAACGCAAGATACAATTTGATTTTGTAGGCGTGATACCGGTGTCACTTGGTGAGATTGATTACAATTATAGAGAAACAAAAGAAATAGAGTCTGAATTTGAATTTTCTTTTTCACAGTTAATAGCCAAATTGCTATAAAAACACCCGCGGAACAAATAAATACTTTTAACAATTTTTATTATGGCACGTACAATTCAATCACCCGGTGTAGAGATTAACGAAATTGATCTTTCTTTGCGACCTGACCTTCCGGTCGGTACCAATATTTTAATACCTGGCTTCAGTCCAGCAGGACCAGTAGATGAAGTCCTTCAAGTCGCTAGTTTGTCTGAGTTTGAACAGATTTACGGATTACCGACAAACGCCGCAGAGAGGTATTTTTATCACACCGTGCGTGGTTCCTTCCAAAGCCCGGGTAACATATATGTCTCGAGATTACCATATGGTGCCAATAGAGGTGACACAATTGCCGACAAGCATTACTCCGTCACAACATACAATATACGAGCTAAGTTATCACTTGTAGATGACCAAGGTGAACAAGTCGAAGGTACAGCTGTTGAGTATGTTGATGCATACAATGATATGCAACGCGCTCTTGACACGACATACACACCTACATCCGGAGAGGCTAGTTACAATCACGTTGAGTTGGAGGTTTTAGATCCTGAATATTTGGAGCTGAGCCAAGTCGAGTATCAAGATCTGGTAAACAGTGATATTTCATGGAATGACACATACACAACACCAGACGCAAATCAATCGTTAACACCGCTACAGAAAATTCAGCACGCCGGCTTAGTCGTTTTGAATCACAAGTCTCTAACTGTCAATGAAAAATTTGAAGGTTATTATGTTGGTATAGCTGACTCGGCAGAATTCTTCCCAAGCTCAGATTACACCAGTGTGCAAAGTATCAAGACGATCAACAAAAATGGTCACTATAGAACCATTCCGGACCAAAGATTAGCATTCGGATTGGATTGTAAGAAAGAAAATGCAACTGCTGACGAAATAGGCCCTGGTGATAAACGTTATCAAGAAGGCACAATCTCAGAACTGTTCGAGAATTTACCGAGCAATGATATCAGCACCGCAGAATTTTCAGATATAATGGTACTCGGAATATTCAAGCTCCGTAAATCGACACTGGATCCCGACACTGAGAAGCTAGATTATGTATTGAGTGAGTATCACATAGGTTCACTTAATGCTAATAGAGAACAATTTGATCCAAATGGTGGACAGCCTGTTTCATATGCATTGCAGGACGTATCAGCTGGTTCTCCGAATATTGAGTTGATGGTAAACAAGCACATCGCAGAATCCGGCAACTGGGTTGACCGCACCGGTGATCAAGTCAGATCCCGCGTGACAATGACAGTTAAGGAACAAGCCAAGGCATTATTTGCACATGGTGTATACAAAGAAGCATCAACATTGAGCAACAGAGTAGGTGAAGTGCCAACAAAACTTGAACGCGTATTTGAGCTGATTGACAACTATGAGTTGTTCCCGCTAGACTTGACATTAGAAGCTGGTCTTGGTACCATCTTCGCAGCGACACAAGGAGGTACATCCGAGACAAATTACGATGATGAAAAATTTTTACAGCTACCGGATCTACTATTCAAGACCGGTCAGCAACAGTTTCTCGACGGTAGCGTCGATGGTCACCAGGATTCTGAAAAAATTGTAACCTGGTACCGTAACGTCGCGAATCGATTTGTAGAATTTGCAGAGAAGAAACGCAAAGACCACATGTGTATTCTTGACCCACTGAGGCACATATTTGTGCAGGGAACAAACAGCACTGCATTGAGTGACAAGTCGAAGAACTTCAGTCAACATGTATACTGGCCACTGAGACATGTATATCAGTCGATCAACACTAGCTATGGAGCTGTTTACGGAAATTGGGCCAAAGTGTTTGATGGTCAATTAGGTCGCAACATCTGGGTACCGATGAGTGGATACATGGGAGCCATGTATGCCAACACCGACTCCAATTTTCAACCATGGTTTGCACCAGCCGGTTTTACACGAGGTGTGTTAAGCGGAATCGCAGACATCGCGATCTATCCAAAACAGAAGCATAGAGATCAGCTATACAAAATAAATGTGAACCCGGTCGCAAACTTCCCCAATGACGGTTTTGTTGTTTTTGGTCAAAAGACATTGCAAGCTAAACCTAGTGCTTTCGATCGTGTTAATGTGAGACGGTTGTTCTTATACCTGGAGAAAGCCACAAGATCAACAGCAAAATACTTTGTATTTGAACCCAACACACTGTTCACCAGAACACAAGTTTCAAACATCCTCGCACCTATCTTTGATCGTGCTAAAAACACACAAGGATTGTATGATTATCTGTTAATTTGTGATGAACGAAACAACACTCCAGATGTTATTGACCAAAATGAGATGGTGATCGACATATATATCAAACCGGTACGTGCTGCAGAATTCATCCTAGTCAACTTTTACGCGACTAGAACGGGTCAAGACTTCAGTGAATTAGTTTCATAACAATAAATAATAGATATCATGCCAGACGTAAATCAAACAATAACGGACTTTTATAGAGTTTCTCAAGAAAGAGATTTCCAACGCGACTTTCAATTCAGGGTGCTGAACATACAAGGAGGTGACGGGACATCCACAGAATTTTCTGAGGACGACTTAGTGTACATCCGTACAGCAACATTACCTGGTAAAAGTATACAGAACAAAACCGTACCTTACATGGGGTTACAGTTCAACATACCAGGCAGTATTCAATACGACAACTCTGCAGCATGGTCGGTTCAATTTTACTGTGACCAATCTAGTACGTTAAGACAATCTTTTGAGAACTATCTCACTGATGTATTTGATGATTCAACAAGTACCGGAAATTACTTCATGCCTAAGGCTGATGCAGTGATCGATCTGGTGCAATTGAACACACAACTCGAGGCCGTTGCTAGTTATCAACTAGTCGGTGTATACGCACAGTCTGTTGGTGCGATGAGTTACAGTCCAGCAGATGGTACTGGCGATAGTATGAAATTTGATGCGACTCTCGCGTATCAATACTGGCGACGCACAACACCGTAAAACTGCACCCGGGGTATAAGTAATTATACATGGGTAACATATTAAAGCAGATACAAAAAGGCGCGCAACGCGTAAGAGACTTTACCGGTGATGTAACTGACGTACTCGGTTTCTTTGGCGCTGATGTTGTTGGTTTGACAGAAGGTCGAATGTTTGACTATCGAGACCACTTTCATCAGATGTTGAACACATGGGATTTTTCTATCCCGAGTAGAACGCTTTGGGTGGTGTATATACCTAAATTCCCTGTCGGTTTGTTCCACGAAACAAACAACCGGTCACTGGTCAACATATTAGATATTAATGGCGTGGGTCTGGATAGCAGTGACAGAAAGTGGAAGATCAAGAAGAATGTCAAGACATTATCACGTTATGAATATCAATCTACACCAGCAGGTTGCGCATTTGCACAAGGTGTTGTGATACCAGGAGAATACACCAACATACAGCACGTGATGCCAAAAAATAACAGAGGGTTGATACCTGGTCGTGTCAGCACCGGGAGAAATCCTCCAGAGAACCTGACATTAGAATTCCGTGAGACAAACACATCGTTTGTTGACAACATTATTCGGCCATGGTCAATCATGGCAAGTCACTACGGTTTCGTCGCGAGAGATGCTGATGACATCAAGAACGTGATGTCGAATGTCCATGTGTACCAATTTGGTAAAACTACAAGTGGTACACCAAATGTGTACCGCAAGCAATGGACGTATTACAATTGTGTTCCTGTTCGATTAGATTCAGCACAATTGACATATGATTATGACACACAAAACACTGTGACACAGACTCAGTGGTCATATACCCATCACGCTGTCGAACAACTACCAGACCTTCCTATGCAACTGGTGTTAGATCAGATACTAGGTGGCGGTGTGATGAACTTACTTGACCGCGTGACCAAAGGCAAATCAAGTGACATTATAGGCAAGGTTACCAAGCCAATTGATTCAGTTAAGAATGCCGGTAAAGTGCTCAAGAATTTGTTTTGATCGTTGATATTGTGTTCATAGGTGCATAAGTTTTTACGTGATCTGTGAGTTTCATTATGATGTGTATGTGCCTAGTGTCGCCCGGTCTGTAAAATTCAAGGAGATAACCAATCACAATTATATGAACATTCTCAAGTTCATACAAAACAATGATGACACTGGATTGGTGATGTACCTCGAGCATCTGATATCGGATAGATGCAACGAGTCTGTTGAAGGGTTCGACAGACTAGACAAGTATTGTATAGTACTGACCATGATCATGGTATGTATCGGTAACCAGTTGGAATACACCATGACCTGCCCGGTCACAGACAAAGAATTTAACATTGAGATCAACGTCGGTCATATCATATCGAGCATAAACGATATAGAGATTACCGAAACAGACGCTTCACTTGGTGGTGGTGATTTTATCAAGTTGTGTCCACCGATGGACTTGCATGCAGAAGTTGAAACACTGTTGAAACAGATTCACATCAACGGGAAAACATACGATATATCTAATTATACATCAGATCAACTTGATAACTTGGTGAGCATGATACCATATAACATCTTCACAGAGTTGCAACAAATACATCAATCGATACACAGCAAGTGTGACAACATTGTGTATTATAAATATGTGAACCCACATATGCAGGAGAACAACACAACTGAATACAGGCTAAACCTGTTTGATGGTTCTTTTTTCCGGTTCATAAAGACATTGCTGAGAGAAGATTTACTAGGATACTACAAAGTGTATTATTCGCTATCAACAAAATTTAAATTCGACATGCAATATATAGAATCGATCACACCAGCCGAGACCAAAACTTACATGTCATTGATCCGCGAGGATATAAAGAAGCGTGAAGAAGCCCGTAAACCTGATCAATCGATCACCGGACCCGCGGGAATAGACCCTGGTGCTGCTAGTTGATCTCACCCATGGCACATCATAAATATTGTACATGACAGAACAATACAATGAATTGTTGACGCAACTCAAGCAAAGAAATGAATCCACGCATGTGGATATTCACATCCCATCAATAAATGAAACAATTGCAGTAAAACCACTTTCTGTCAAGCAACAAGCCGCGATAATCACCGGTGTGATGAAAGCTGAGAAAGACACAAACATATATTCATATCAAAATATAATCGATGAGATTATAATCAACAACATGAAGCCAGAAGATGTCGCTCGAGTGCTGTCCTTCGATCGGTCATCAATACTAATCCAGTATCGGTTGCTAACCATGGGAGATACCATTGAGATAGATGGAAATACGCATGATCTTGAGCACCATGTACAACGAGTGAACAACATAGAGCTTGATGTGGATTGCTTGAGCAAACAGGTTGTCCATGAAGGTGTATCTGTACAATGTAACGCTGTGAGATTGCATGACGAACTGATAGTGAACAAGCAGGTTCCAACTTTGTATAAAAACACAACTGATCGAGATCAGGTGAGCAATGTGTTCTTGATCGAGCTCGCCAAGTATGTATCGAGTGTGTCATTTGATGATAACCTGATCAATTTTGCAGAGCTAAACCTCAAGCAAAAAATACAGATATGCGAAATGCTACCTATGAGTTTGAGCCAATTAATTGTGCGATTTGTTGAGGATTTGCGTAGCACGGAGAGTGAATACACCACAATTGATATCGGTGACGACTCAGTAAATATACCTGTCGATTCGCAACTATTTGATCAGTGAATAAGTACATATATGAGGTACTTATTTCATGGACGATCAAGCGTTTGATATACTGGTGAGTAAACTACGTGAGGTGATCTCACGTATCACATCACCAGATGTAGACTCAGATTCTATAATCAGCAGTATGACCAATGCAATCATGCGCGCATCAACCGGTCTCGAGACAATTGATTATGAGGCTATATCACCAGTTTCATCTCCGATGCATCACAGCGGTCATGAATTGATCCGATTCACCGGCATGCTTCCAGTTCCGGAGATTGAAAAATACCACGATGTCACCCCCAAAACACCCCCACCAAAGCATGACATGTCTGTCATGCCTGGTTTGTTATTACCTCTTCTGACACTGACACTACCAGGTGTGACGAACATCGGATCACTTACCGCTCCAGTAACTGTCACAACAAGAGGCAAGAAACAATTGAATCCTGGTAAAGGCAAACAGTCACCACCAATAGACACGAAGAGCACAACTAGGAGAACATTAAAATCTCGACCATCACCAATATATGCGCCTCGTGTGACATCTAAACTATCTCCTTCTACCGCCTCTGTTGACACTCAGATAAACTCCAAATGGACCCGCGCATTGAAGAACCTGACTAGATTGACAAACATCGCTGGTATAACCATCACCGTGGTTCAAATGAATCATTTGCGACAGATTTACAGTGACACAAAATTAACAGATGACCAAAAGACTCAACAGACCGGGCCAATAATAGGTGAGATTTTAGGAGCATACGGTGGAGCAGTAATTGGTGGTATGGTTGGAACTGCGATCGGGCCTTGGGGTACATTTATAGGTGCACTTGTTGGCGGAGTCACTGGGTCGTTATCTGGTCATGAACTCGGTGCAGTTATATCACGATACATAACTGACGAACAACCACCAGTACACCCTTCTGGCCGGTCATGGAGTGACTTGACATCACAAGAAATAGAATCCTGGGTTCGATCCGACGAACAGCGATTGAGTCACACCGACAGTTCTTCGACAAAGGTCACACAATTGAACCAACCGGAGACAGAAAGCAAGCCACTGACATATCCCCTGATTGATATCCACCAATCTCCAGATACACACAAACCAACACAACACCAGGTATATCAATCCATTGATGGAGCTAAACAGGTGCATACCTCTGATACGGACATCACCATGCCCGGAACAACTCAATCCCAAAAACCGGCCGCTCACTCGACTGTGACACAAGCACATCAGACGAACAGCATGCTAACAAAATATCTAACAGAAATAAAAAAACACAATGATGTCAAGAAGCAATTAATCACACAAATCGAGCAAATATCTAATGAATAATACACATTTTGAAAGACTGCTGGCTAAACTCGAAGTGGTGGTTCATCGAATGGACCGACAAAATACCAGATTGACTCAGTCACAGGTTGATCAATTATCATCTAGCCTAGCAGACACGGTGATTCGCGTGTCAGAGCACGTCGAGACAGTTGTTTCTAACACAGACATAATAAAAGATACACCTAGGCAGATACGAACTAAACAACCTGGTCATTTGTCATCTTTCACCGGTGTGTTTAAACCTATGGATCCACAGGTGATTGATATCGATTTAGAGCGACAAGCATCAGTGTCTCGCTTACCTATGTTCATCTTACCGGTGATTCCATTCAGTTTACCAACGTTTAACAACGAACCATTACCGCCAGTTATACCACCTGGTATATTGAGACCAACCCCGCCGTCGCCTGAACCATCTCTAAAACCAATACAAAAGCCGGTGACAAAGCCTGCGTCAGTGAAACCAAAACAGGTGCCTGTACCAGAGCCAGTGAAACCAAAACAGGTACC
>ERZ887849.259-NODE-259-length-59192-cov-13.761334_pt1 | contig 59192 bp, 56 predicted proteins | sample MGYA00521267_ERZ887849 | MGnify/ENA primary metagenome ERZ887849 (study PRJEB32303, sample SAMEA104408601) | aquatic metagenome | biome: Brackish water; feature: Pelagic; material: water | place: Baltic Sea | collected 2014-06-06T16:11:00 | depth 2,863 m ... | reverse complement strand
TCTGTCGTCGCACCAATGTTACCTTTAATGGTGACGGCCAAAGCCGGTGTTGCCAACATAGAACCAGCCAACAGAGCGGCGGTGAGCGACGATTTAGAAAAAATAAAGTTAGTCATAGTAATCTCCTTTACAGCATAAGTGCTACCCGACTTATGCAATTTACGTGCCAAACAAAAAACCCCCAGCAAACGGGGGCTTTAACACAGAGAAGATTTTATCGCTTCCATTATATGCCTATTTTTTAGGCGTTAAATTTACGGATTATTTTTTGCCTATATTTTAATCAATGACGCCAGCGGAAGCTAAATGTGGGCGTAATCGGCCGGTGACAAACAGCCCATACATTCTAAAATCGCTGATTAAAGACCACAGCGGATAGGTAAAAGTGGCAGGTTTATTTTTCTCAACGAAGAAATGTGCCGCCCAAGCAAAACCATAACCAAAAACTGGCATCAGCCACAAAAGCGCCAGATTATCCAACCACAAACCAGCAATCGCGAAGCCAATAACGCCACTGGTACCAATATAGTGGAGCGCGCGGCTCACCGGCTTGGCGTGTTCTTGTAAATAAAACGGCCAGAAAGCGGCATAGCTTGTCAATTTTTGCTCGGACATTTTGCCCTCCTAAGATTTCACCCGCACCAAAGGCCATAATAATTGTTCACCAACGCTGCTGTCTGGCAAGTCTTCGACGCCATATTCGGGCGGCCGCTGACGGGTAATCTGAGCCGTGCCAAACAGCACATCCCAGAAGAACAGCAGATTGCCGTAATTGCCTTTATAATGGGTAATGCCATCGGCCTTATGTTTGCCGTGATGCATCGAATGGGTTGATGGTGTCGAAATAATCCGCTCAACAACCCACATGATCGGCGACAGCGCTTTGATTTTATACAACGGCGCATCCCATTGCACATCGCAATGAGCGCCGGTGATGACTGTCAATTTGACAACAATGTAAAACGCATATGTCCAGCCCAGACCGAGATAGACCAAGACGGCCGACCCCCAAATTGACGGCATCGTCATATAATAAAGGATGGAATTGCGATAAACCAAGCGCACGCTCATATATCCAGCATTGTGGTGTGGCCGGTGCAATTTATATAAAAACGGCACTGTGTGCGAAAGCCGGTGCCACCAATATTGCAGCATGTCGTCAAAGATAAGCAGCAGACCAATCTGTGCCCAAATCGCGAGCCCAGCCAGACTGCCTTCATAGCTTGGGAAGAATTGGCTCATCAGCATAAAAGCGACGAATAAAATCATCGGCTGGGTGACAATCAACAAAGTCAGCGTGCTGATCAGCTCAACCATGCCGTCACCGGCGCGCGCTTGGGCTTTTTTGAATAAGCCCACGCGCCACATTTCAATGAAAGAAAAAAGCGCAAAAACGATTAAGACAGCAATGACTTCTGGTTTCATAATTCCCTCCCCAAGGTGCCAACTGAGTACCGCAAAATCCGGTGATTTGTCTAGCCGCAACGTCGATTTGTCAAACGCCAAATTGAGCATATGATTTGACAAGCGTTAGCGCGCGTGGTCAATTTTCTCATCAAAACATAGCAATTAATCAGGTTTTTCAGAGGAGATGAAAATGAGTGAAGAACTTCTTGTATCGGTAGAAGATGGCGTCATGACGATGACAATGAACCGTCCGCAAGCCAAGAATGCCATGAATAAATCAATGGCAGAAGCCATTTCAGCGGCGATTGACAATTTCGAAGCGGACAATGACATTCGCGTCGCCATTCTGACAGGCGCTGGCGGCACCTTCTGCTCAGGCATGGATTTGAAAGGCTTTTTGGCCGGCGAAACACCAACCGTCAAAGGCCGTGGCTTTGGCGGCATCACCCAATATTCACCATCCAAACCACTGATTGCCGCTGCTGAAGGTTATGCGCTGGCCGGTGGGTTTGAACTGGTTCTGGCTTGCGACCTCGTGGTTGCGACAGAAACAACCAAATTCGGCATTCCAGAAGTGAAGCGCTCATTGGTGGCTGGTGCTGGCGGCGTGTTCCGTTTGCCACAACAAATTCCGCCACGCATTGCCATGGAAATGGCTTTGACAGGCGATCATTATACAGCCCAACGCATGCTTGATGTTGGTTTGATCAATGAAGTTGTCGCCACTGGCCAAGCCCTTGAGGGTGCCAAAAAATTGGCCGCCCGCATTGCCTGCAATGGCCCATTGGCAACCGCAGCCACCAAGAAAATCATGCAGGAATATAAAACCTGGCCACATGATGAAATTTGGCAGCGTCAGCAAGCCATTATGGATCCGGTGTTCTCCTCAAAAGATGCCCGCGAAGGCGCGACGGCATTTGCTGAGAAACGTGCACCTGTCTGGAAAGGCGAATAGCCAAACTCAGAACGCTAAATTTGAGGGGCGCTTGTGTTTATCGCAAGCGCCCTTTTTGTTGCGTGTTTACGGTGTGATGACCAAATCCTGAAAAAAAATCAACCATGCCGAAATGGTCACAATGCCAGCGACGCTGGATAAGGCAATGGCACTTGAGGCTTCTTGTTCGGCTGCCTGATAACGACTGGCAAACACTGAGGTGAACACGCCAGTGGGCATGGCCGACAGAACCGTAATGCTGGCCACCCATATCGGCGGTAAATCAAACAAATAGCGGGCGCTGGCAAAAACCATCAACGGCATCAACACTAATTTAAAAACACTCATGTAAGCAGCCCCCGACAATGAGGCGCGAAAAGGTGTGCGCGCCAGCAGGCCGCCGACCGCCAATAAAGCTAAGGGAATGGCCGCCTGACCCAATAGCTCCAGAAATTGGTCAACCACTGGGGTCAGGCCAATGCCGGTAAAATTCCAAATCACGCCCGCCAATAAGGCAATCATAATCTGCTGGCTGGCCATGCTGCGCAGAAACTCTGGGCCAAGCCGGCGCCAATCTATCTGCGGGCGAGTGCTTAACTCCAATAGAAATGTGCCGACGCTGAACACCAAAAGCCCATGAAACGCCAAAATTAAAAACAAAGGCAGACTGGCCGCTGCACCAAAAGCCGTCAAAATAATCGGTATCCCCAACATCACCGTATTGGAGAAACAACTGCCGAAAGCAATAATCACCCGCTCGGCTTGTCGGCGCTGAGCAAACACCACAAGGCTGATGATCAGCGACATCGCGAGACAGATAAACATGGCGCCGTAATAGGAAATGAACAAACCCCAGGGGACCAGCTCAGGAATTTGGGTCAGAACGACATTACGAAACAGCAGAGCCGGCGCAGCAATCAAGAAAACGATGCGGTTCATGGTGGCGACTTGTTGCGCCGAAAACAGGCCAAACAAAGCCGCCAAAAATCCGGTCGCAATAATAGCGATAACGGGGGCAATCACCCCCAGTGATGTGAACATGTTTGCCCCCACTCCAGCTGATGAAACTGGCTTTCGATAGAAGCCAAGACAAACCATATTCACGCCCGTCTGCCAATGAAAAACATCATGCCAACTGGACGAAACCTGCCATCGCATTATCTCTGATAGATGACAGAGAAACTGCTAAAAGATTTCGCTGACCGTGGCGCCCTCATTGACTATGTGCGCGCCCTCTCGCCAGAGATTGCCGACGAGCCCATCAGCCAGACAGAAGGGGGACGTCAAGCCGGCGCCGCACGTTTGGCCCAGCTCGACGCGCAGGCCTATGGCAGCACCCGCAATTATCTCGACGGGGCGGTATCTTATTTATCGCCGTATATTCGCCACGGCATTGTGACGCTGAACGAAACCCGCAATCTAGCCATTCAGCAGGGGGCGCCTAAACAGGTAGAAAAATTCGTCCAAGAACTTGCTTGGCGCGATTTTTGGCAGCGGATTTATCATCAGTCACCAGCTAAAATCTGGCGCGATATAGAGCCTTATAAAACCGGCTACCCAGCCAACCATTATGCCACCGTTTTACCTGACGATATCCGCCAAGCCCGCACCCCAAGCGCCGCGATGAATTTTTTCATCAAGCAATTAATCGACACCGGTTACCTGCACAATCACGCGCGCATGTATTTAGCTGCTTATATTGTTCATTGGCGCCATATCGCATGGCAGGCAGGAGCGCAATTTTTCCTTACCCACCTTTTAGATGGCGACCCGGCGAGCAATAATCTGTCTTTCCAATGGGTGGCCAGCACATTTGCCAATAAGCCATATTTTTTCAACCTTGAGAATTTACAAAAATTTGCCGGTTCCGTGGCTCCTTGCGCCGCTGATGATAACGCCGATTTCGACGATAGTTATGACGCTCTTGCCGCCGGATTATTCCCCCATAGCGAGGCGCTAAATGGCTGATTTAATATGGTTTCACGAAGATATGCTGCGCGCCACTCATCCGGTATTTGAACACGCCGGCGAGGACGCAACCGCCGTCTTCATTTGGGATGACAATTATTTTGACATGGCCGGTTATAGTCTGAAACGGCGGGTGTTCTTATATGAAACCATATGCCACTTGCCGGTCGATATTTATCGCGGCGATACGGCAAAGCGCATTGGGCAACTGGCCGAAACGGCGCTGGCTCAGAAGATTGTCACTGGCTCTACACCCAATCCAGCCTTGCAACAAATCATGCAAAAACTCAGTGCCACCCATGAACTGCAGCAAGTTGACGATGAACCATTTGTGACCCTAGAGGGGCCAGCTGATTTGAAAAGGTTTTTCCGCTACTGGAACCAAGCGCGCAAAACCGCATTTGATATCAATGGGGCTAATTAACCAAATTGGCTTCGATGGCTTTGCGCAAGCGCGAAGAATTTGGCTTGGTCATTGATGAGAAGTAAGTCACTGGCTTGCCCTCGGCATTGATTAGATATTTGTAAAAATTCCATTTTGGTTGACTGCCTTTGCCCAATTCGGCACGCAACCATTGATAAAGCGGATGCGCCCCATCGCCTTTGACAACCAGCTTGTCACTCATCGGAAAATCAATATCGAAATTGACGCTGCAAAATTCCTTGATCTCGTCCTTACTGCCGGGCTCTTGGGTGCCGAAATCATTGCTGGGAATACCCAGAACCACAAAGCCACGGCCTTGATATTCTTCCCAAAGGCTCTGCAAACCGTCATATTGCGGGGTGAAACCGCATTGCGAAGCGGTGTTAACGATCAGCACCGTTTTGCCCTTAAACTGCGCCAAATCTAGTGTTCCACCGTCAATAGACGGCAAAGAAAATTGCTCAAGCGTGCCGCTATCCGGCGCCGCAGATGCGATATTGGTTAGGCTAAAAATCAGACTCGCAAGCACAAAGAACTTCTGCATAATAACCCCTTATTTAATGTCTCGGTGTAGCACGCCACCCTTGTTCGGTGGAGAAAAACTTAACATCTTGAATTCAAGGCGGCATCACTGGTATCTTCAACCCAACAGGGGCAAATTAGGTGTATTTATTTCAATCCGAAACAGAAACGCATTTTCAATGCCCCGAATGTGGGCAGCGCGGAGCTGTGCTCACCAAAGATTTTGATCAGGCGATTAAAACCAGCCCCTATGTCCGCATCACCTGCACCTCGTGTCTGCATAAATTTGACCCCAATCATCGGGCCAGCCCAGAGGCTTTTGCCAGCACGATTGCAACCACCGTTGATGTATCGGAATTGACCGCCGCCTTTGAGGAAGTCGCCACGCCAGCGCCGGCTGACTTGCCGATTATTGACGATGAGTTCGGTGCCCTGCCGGCTTGGTTGCGTCCAGATCACAAAGATGATGAGGCAGCCACCGAGCAACCCAAAGCGGCAGAAAATACCGATAAAACGCCTGACTCGCAGGCCTTGGAAGCGATCGCAGCTTTCATCAAAGCAGATATGGGGGACCCCGTTATTAGTCCCCCAGCGCAACCCGCGCCAACCAAAGAACCGAAAAATAAAGCAGACAAAAAGAAGTCGAAGAAAGCCGAAGACGCTGAAGAGGCCAAGGTGGAACCGGCCTCAACTTCAACAGCCGTCCCAGATTCGGTTCCCGTCGCGCAAGACGCGGTGCCAGTCGTGGCCGTCGACCGCGCGTCTTTCGGCCGCCAGTTTTTGTCTGTGAGTTGGAAGTTAGTCTTGCTAGCTGGCCTAGCAGCGGCTGGCTATATGGCCTATCAGCAAACCATCCAGCCAAGCCAAAAGAAAACGGCGCCAAATGCGCCACCAGCAACAACGGCTCCGGCCATCGTCCAATCAAACATAAGAGTCGGCGAAGTACGTCATGAAATTATTACTGACAATTACGGCAGTGTCGCCAAAGTCTTTGTACAATTTGCCAATACCGGTTTGCGCAAGGGCGCCATTGAGGGGTTCTATATTGTGCTGCTTGACGCGCAAGACCAAACATTGGCCAGTTGGCGAGTCACCGGACGCGGCCACACATTGGAGCCCAATGGCGTGCATGAAGTCAGCAGTACGTTATTTAATCCGCCGAAAAACATCGACCGCGTGTCGATACGCTATCCGGCACGTTAAAGCCAGCGCCGCACACGTTGCTTGTAGTCGCGATATTGCTGGCCGAATTCAGCTTCCAGATTGACCTCTTCTTTGACAATCCACATACGGTCAACAGCGACCACAAATAGCGCCACAAAAATGAAGGCCCAAATATGCGCGGTCAACAAAGCCGTGCCAGATAAAATCACCGCCATGCCGACATAAATAGGATTGCGCGATAAGGTATACAGGCCGGTTTGCAATAAAATCGACGGCGCGCCATCGGGGATAATGGTTGTTTCCGCCTGACGGAAAGAGCGACTGGTAGCGAGAATCATGACCAATCCAAGGATAACCAAAACAATGCCGATGGTCTGCCAGATCGGTCCCAGAACCGGTTCTATGGGGACGAATTGACCAACAAGTATCTGTCCTAAAATACCAATCAGGACCAAAAATGGTGGGTAAAGCTTCATCTCAAACTCCTATGCTGAGACGCTGAAAGGTGCCCAAATTTCGCTAATTTTGCGGCCATCAAACACCGCCACTTTCGGAAACTGTAAAAATACCGCTTCGCTTTGGTGAGGACGCAGAAAAATAAAATCATCAGGTTCAATAGCCAGCTTGGCCGGGCCGGTCATAAAATCCTGATTGGTCGAGCGGCCAAAAATATCATTATAAGCCAGCCCTTTAGGAAACACCGGCGTCGCCATCCAATATCCACCATGGGTAAAGATACTGGTCTCAGACGGTGGCGCACCCAACAGGCCATCGGCAAATTCGGCGGCCGGAAAATGCACATTTCGACTGACCTTAAGCACGGGTGCGGCAATGAAACTGGCGGCTTCAAAAACCCGCAATAATGGCGTGTCAAAAACAGATGGCTTAACAAGCGCCGACCCGGCCGCCAGCTCATTGGCTAAATCAGTATTTTTATACATACGAATGGTTGGGCTGCCGCCCATATTGCGGGTCATATTGGTGACATGTGTCTCACCGAAAATCGCCCTTGCCTGATCAAGCGCCGCACCATAAAGCGACCAGGCACCGACTTTGGCGCGGGCCGGCCAACCTTGCAAATTAGGCAGTTTTGGCAAATGCGGCTCATAACCCATAAAGCCAGCCAAGTGACATTGCCGATTGGCGGCCAGCGCACGCAGCAGTTTTTCTAATTCCGGCCCGGGGGTTAAGCCGCCGCGGTGCAGGCCGACGTCAATTTCCAGATTAAAATGCAAGTCATGGCCGGTTTTGCGCGCCAGTTTGGCATATTGTTGATAACGCGCTGGGCTATCAATCAGCCATTGAATTTGTTTGACCTGCGCGCGCCGCGATTTCGGCAAATCTTGTAAAAACTGCGCTGCCGCCGCCACCGCAAAGGGTTTGCCGTGCAAAATATCAGCCCTTGGCATGTGATCCAGCACTTGGCGCGTCATTACCGCATTAAAACTCATAAACCGATCTGTGCCAGCGCGCTTGGCGATATGGCTCAGCAAATTCGGCACCGGTAAAGATTTGGCGACAATCCGATAGTTCATATCGGCGGGTAAATCAGCCCGCAACTTATCAATATTGCGGTTCAACCTTGGCATATCGATGACCAGCACGGGCTCGCCAACAGCCTTTTTATGCAGGGCTTTTTGTAGGCCAATGAAATAATCGCGGGTCAAACGGCTCATGCGGCACCATCAAACAAGTTGGTTAAATAGGGGTTCAACATGCGACCGCGCGGATCCAAACGGCGGCGCATATCGGCAAAGGCCTCCCATTGTGGATAAAGGGCAGCAAAATCTCGGCCCGTGAGGCTGTTCAATTTTCCCCAATGCGGCCGCCCGCCATATTTGCGCAAAATCGGCTCTACATGCGTGAACAAAAATTGATATTCATCAGCGTGATAGCAATGCACAGCAACCGACATGCGCCGCGCGCCTTGAAACGGCGACAACCAATTTTCATCAGCCTGTGTCATCCGCGTTTCAAAAGGAAAAAACACATCAGAGCGTTGCCTCTCAATATAGTGGCGCACTTCTTCCAAAGCCGCCAAACCGGCGTCTTCAGGCAAATGATACTCCATTTCATTGAACAAAGTATTGCGCGCGCTCGACAACAATTGCCAGCTTTCGCCAACCACATTTTCCTCCGGCGCCGCGCCAATGGCCCATCCCAAAAGCCGTTTGCGCAGAGCCGGAAACCACGACACATAATCGCGCAGGGCCTTTAATTGCGCCACCGCATCATCGCTTTCATCCTCAGCCCTTGGCGTATCGGCGGCCTGCGTCTCATCATGCGCAATACACATGCTCATGCCTGAAAACGGAATATAGAAAAATTCAAAATTGCGATGCGTTTCCCAAAGCTTGTTGGCCTGCGCCAAAAGTGCCTCATGCGGCATAAACCAGACACGGCGGTGCAGTTTATGGCGCGCCACCAATTGCATTTTCATTTCCGTCAGCACCCCAAGACTGCCGAGACCAACGCGCGCGCCGGCCAGCATATCGGCATTTTGTGTGGCACTAATTTCAATCTCATCACCATCGCCGGTTACCATGCGCAGGCCAAGAATTTCAGCCGACAGACAGCTCAAATCGCGGCCTGTTCCATGTGTTGCCGTGCTTGTAGCGCCGGCCAATGTTTGCACGTCAATATCACCCAAATTTCGAAACGCCAGTCCCGATTGTGCCAAAATCGGCGACACATCATGCAGCCTTGCGCCAGCGCCAATCCAGGCGGTTTGCGCCTTTGTGTCAATATCGTCGACGGCGGCAAAATGATCGAGTTTCACAATTGCGTAATCGCTCGGCACCAAGGGCATCCAACTATGGCCGGCCCCGACCGGACGCACCGGCCCCTCAGCCGAGGCAATCAGTTTTTTTAGCGCGGCAAGATCTTGCGGCGCCTTAATTTGCGCCGTCGAAGACGGGAGGGATTTCGACCAATTTTGCCAGCCTGAAGCCGACGCAGGAGGCGTCACATTTTGCGCCAGTGCGGTGCCAGAGAAATAAGACGCCAAAGTGGTGCCACCAATCGCCTCCAATAATTTCCGCCGGTTCATGCGCCGCTCTCCTCAATCGTAGCCCAATCAGTAAAGGCTATAATCCAAGCGCCGGATTTGCAAATTTTATTGCGCCGCACCGCGATTTTGATTTGCCTGACCACAAAAACCACCTAAAACCGAGGCATAGTCTTGGAGAGTGTATGATGAAATGGGTTAAACGGATTGCCGTCAGTGTCCTACTGGTCGCCTTGCTGGCGACAAGCGCTAGTCTAGCTTTGCAATTATGGGAGGGGCGCCATTGGGATCGCAGCGCCGCCCTCGATGCAGCCGACACTTACGATGTTGAAATTATCCGCGACAGCTTTGGCGTGCCGCATATTTACGGCCAGCGCGATGTCGACGCTGCCTTTGGCTTGGCCTATGCGCATGCACAAGATGACTTCAAAACCATGCAGGGTCTTATTCCATTTTATCGCGGCCAATTGGGTCGTTCTTTGGGCATGGACGGGCTAGCCATTGATTTTCTGGTCGAATGGCTGGATGCGCGCGCGCACGTGGTCAATCATCTCGATAAGCAAATTACGCCAGCCCTGCGGGCCCATTTGCAGGCCTATGCCGATGGCGTCAATTATTATGCAGCGCTGAATCCAGACGAGATGAATCCAGCCTATTTCCCGATGACAGTGGAAGATTTGGCCACTGGTTTTAGCTTACAGCATTTATTATTTTATGGCTTTGAAAGCCACGTCATTGAGCTTTTCGCCGACAGCCCGCAACGCGAATTGGCGCACCCACCGGCCCATAGCCCGATTAGCCGAAAAATTGGTGCCAATGGCCTGCCCGTCGGCTCCAATGCTTTTGCGGTGAACCGACATAAATCTGCTGATGGCGCGACCCGCATTGTTATTAATTCACACCAGCCGCTCACCGGACCCGTGGCGTGGTATGAGGCGCATGTCAAAAGTCAGGAAGGCTGGGACATGCATGGCGGGCTATTTCCCGGCAGCCCATTTATTTCAAAAGGCTTCAATCCAGATATTGGTTGGGGGGTGACGGTCAATAAACCAGATTTGGTCGATACCTATAAGCTGACCCGCGATCCGCAAAATGATGACCACTACATGCTCGACGGCCAATCGCTAACGCTAGATAAGCGAACGATTTGGCTGAAGCTGAAAATCATTGGCAATTTATTTGTTCCCATTCCGCGCACCGCTCTGGCCAGCCAACACGGACCAGCGATTGAAACCAACCATGGCACTTACGCCTTGCGTTTTGCTGGTCACAAAGAATTGCGCCAACCAGCACAATGGCTGGCGATGAATAAGGCGCGCTCGCTTGAAGAGTTTAAAGCCGCCATGGCCATGCAGGCCATCGTCTCTTTCAATTTTGTGTATGCCGACGCCAGCGGCAATGTTTATTTCCTGCACAATGGCAAAATTCCAGAACGCGCCGCCGGATGGGACTGGAGCCAATATCTACCCGGCGACCGCAGCGATTTGATTTGGCAAAACCAAATCGGTTTTGAGGATATGCCACAAATCACCAATCCCGCGTCTGGCTATTTGCTGAGCGCCAATCAAACCCCGTTTAATGTGACCGCAAAGGCGGATAATTTACGCCGCGCCGATTATGCTGAAAGCCTCGGTTTTCAAACCCGTATGACCAATCGGGCTGACCAAGGTCTGGCTATGTTGGCGGCTAAAGCGCGCATGACGGAGACCGATTTTCTGGCGGTGAAATGGGACAAAACCTATCATCCGCAGTCGCGGGCGCGGCGTTATGTCAATCAAATCAGAAGTTTAGAATTTGACGCCGATAGCCCTCAGGGACGTGGCCAGACCTTGCTGAACAGCTGGGATGGCACCACAGAGCTCGACAATCGGGCGGCAGCATTGGCCGTATGCCTTCTATCGGCTGAGTGGAAGGCTGAGCAAAAGAGCAAACCAGCGCCGGATATTTTACCGGTTTACGATGACTGCCTCGACGATTTGCAAGAACATTTCGGGCGCCTTGACCCGCTTTGGTCGCAAGTTAATCGGTTGCGGCACGGCACAGCTGACCTTGCCTTGGGTGGCGGGCCAGATGTCTTGCGTGCGATTTACGGCATTGCTGACCCCGATGGTCGCTTAAAAGCAGTGGCCGGCGATGGTCTGGTGGTCTACAGCCAATGGGACAAAAACGGGAAACAAAGTGCAGCCATGGTGCATAATTTTGGTGCCGCTTCAACCCGCCCGCAGTCGCCGCATTACGCCGACCAAGCGCCACTGTTTGCCGCTGAGACCTTCCGTCCTATAGCTTTAACCCGAGATGATGTTTTGGCCGGACCACACCAGATTGAGCGTTTACCGAAAAGCCGTTAGCCACCCATGAAATTGCGAATGGCGTAACTGCCAAGCGTTTCTGCCACTAATTGACCATTATCATCGGTCAATTTGGCGGCCAGTTGGAAATCAAACCGGCCATTTTCTTCAAGCTGCTTATTCATCTCTTCCGCCTGCGCCGCATCAAAAAACGCTTCAGCGGTAACATCGGTAAAAGCCGGTGCTCTGAAATCAACTTTGAAATCACGCACCACTGGCTGGAATTTTTCCGGCTTGGCGATATGCTGCGAACACACCATACCGCCGAGAAGTTCACCAATGGCGAAAAGCACGCTGGCATGCATCATATTCACATGGTTCTTCGTCTGTTTACTCAAGGGCACCTTGCACCGAAACACGCCATTTTCATTGCTCAGCAAACGCAGATCAATATATCGGTAAATATCGCAGCTGTTTTTATAGCCATCAAGGAGCTGGTCTAAATTATTCATTGGCTATCTCGCAACATGAGAGCCAGTTACTGGCTGCCGGTTTTCAAGCCACCAGTGTTCAGTTCGGTAAATTTACCACCCGAGGCTGCCAGTTTTTTCAACGTCTCTGCCGGAGCAAAACGCGGGTCTTCAGCCGCAAGTTTTTCCATACGTGCGAGAATTTTATCAGCACCGATTTGGTCGCCATAGAACATCGGCCCGCCTTTGTCGGCCGGCCAACCATAGCCATAGGCCCAGATCACATCAATGTCAGAGGCTCGCTGAGCTTTGTTCTCTTCCATAATTTTTACCGCTTCATTAATCATGGGATAAACGCAGATCTCGATAATCTCATTCGATGACAGACTGCCGGCACCGGCCGCAATGCCAGTCACCTCTTCAATGACCTTCATCGTCACGTCAGATGGCAAGCGCTGCATGTTTTCATCATAGTCATAATAGCCAGCGCCGGTTTTCTGACCGCGACGGTCCATTTCACACAAGGCGTCCCGAATCGGGCTGGCGGTTTTTGCCCCCTTTTTCCAGCCAATGTCCAGACCCGCAAGATCAGACATTTGGAACGGGCCCATTTTGAAACCAAATTCATTAAAGGCCGCATCAACGTCCCACGGCATGACCCCGCGATTGACCATTTCCATAGCCTGAATCTGGCGGCTGGCGAGAATACGATTGCCAACAAAGCCAGGGCAAACGCCAACCAGAGCGGCGATTTTACCAATTTTCTTCGACAGATTCATCGACGTCGCCACCACGTCATCGGCGGTTTCATCAGCCCGCACAATTTCGAGAAGTTTCATCACATTAGCCGGCGAGAAAAAATGCAGGCCAATGACATCTTGCGGCCGCTTGGTGACGGCGGCAATTTCATCAATATTCAAGGCCGATGTATTGGTCGCCAAAATAGCACCCGATTTGCATATTTTATCGAGATTGGTGAAAATGGTTTTTTTCAAATCCATATCTTCAAACACCGCTTCGATAATCAAATCGCAACTGGCCAGCGCATCAAAATCTAATGTGCCTGTGATATTATTCATCCGTATGCCAACTTCCTCTTGCGGAAACCGACCACGGTCAGCACTGCGTTGATAATTCTTCTCAATCACCCCAAGCCCGCGCTCCAGCGCTTCAGCTTTGGTCTCAACAATAGTTACGGGAATACCTGCAGTAGCAAAATTCATGGCAATGCCGCCCCCCATTGTGCCGCCACCAATAATGCCAACCGATTGAATATCACGCAGCGGCGTGCCTGCGGCCAACCCCTCGATTTCCCAAGTTTTTTTATTGGCTTCGCTCATATAGTCGGTCACATTTTGCATGGCTCTATCCCCTATTGTGTTTGCAGACAGGCATTATCCATAACAAAGCGCGTCGCGACAACAGATTTAACGTTTCGGTATTTTTGCATCAGAAGCTACAGTAACGCTCTTTGTTTTGTGAGGTCTCATGTCAAACGCATCAACCCAACATCCGCTGCTTACAGCGCCGATTGGTAAGACCATGTTCATTCTGGCGACCCCCAATGCCATCGCCATGGTTCTATCGATGATGACTTCCGTGACCGAGGCCTATTTTGTTGGCTTGCACGGGGTAATTGCACTCGCCAGTTTGGCCTTGGTGTTTCCCATGTTCATGATGATGGGTATGTTGTCAGCCGGTGCCATTGGCGGAGCGATTTCCGGTCTGATGGCGCGCCATGCCGGTAGCAATGATATTGAGGGTGCCGAGGCTATTGCCTTTCATGCCATTCTCGTGGCACTCGGCATGTCGACATTTTTCGCTATTTTATTTTTGACCCTTGGTGGGCAGATTTTCACTTTCCTTGGTGCCCAAGAAGCGGTGCTTGAACAAGCCCTGTCTTATTCGCAAATCTTTTTTACCGGCGTTGTGCTGGTCTGGCTAGCTAATACATTAGGCAGTATTCTGCGTGGTCTAGGAGAAATGAAAGCCACCGCAGCCTGGACCATCGCCGGCTCGTTGGTGCAAGTCATCACCGGTATTATCTTCATTTCTGGCGCTGGTCTGGTGGAACCTATGGGGATTAAAGGCGCGGCCTATGCAGCACTTTTAGGGATGAGTGTCAGCACTTCGGGGCAAGCCTATCATTTGATGCGCGCCGACCGCAAAATTCGCCTGCGCTTCACTGGCATCGCCATTGATGTCAAATATTTCAAGGCGATTTTGAGCATTGGCCTCACCGCTTCCATTGGCTCTTTGTCAATGATTGGCACCAGTATTGCCGTGTCAGCCTTTGCCGCCCGACTGGGGCCAGAAATATTAGCCGGATATGGCATTGGCGCGCGTTTGGAATTCATCATGATTCCGGTCATTTTTGGCATTGGCGCGGCCTGTATTAATATGATTGGCGTGCATTATGGCGCAGGTAAAATTGATCGCGCCCATCGGATTGGTTGGACTGGCGGTCTAGCGTCGGCCTTATTAACCGGCGGGGTGGGCTTGTTTTTTGCTCTATTCCCGGCGCTTTTATCAAATGCCTTTACCGACAATCAAATGGCCCGCGACGCGGCGCGGCTCTACTTGCAAGTGGTGGCACCTTTCTACGCATTCTTCGGCCTTGGCTTGTGTCTATATTTCGCCTCGCAGGGCACTGGCCGCGTATCTTGGGCCGCCTTTGGCAATGTCGTTCGCTTCGTTATCGTCCTCATTAGCGGCTTGGTTCTATACCAGTATAACGCTGTCACCACCGAGCGTTTATTCCAACTCATCGCCTTCGGTATGGTGGTTTACGGTCTCATTATCGCTGGTTCTGTATGGCTTGGCGCTTGGCGGCGCGGCTTGCCAATAGTCGCCAAAAATGACACAATTTAAGCTGGTTGAAAGGGATAGAAATGACACTGAATATTACCAAATCAGGGCAGGCCTGCGGCGCCAGAGTGACTGGCCTCGACCTCTCGAAACCACTTGATGAAACATTAGTCAGAGAAATTCGTACCGCTTGGTTGGAACATCACGTGCTGTGTTTTGCCGACCAAGAACTGAGCGATGATGATTTGGAACGCTTTACCTTGAACTTTGGTAATTTCGGCGATGATCCGTTCATTGCGCCGATTGCAGGTCGCCAGCATGTTATCGCCGTGCAGCGCGCCGCCGACGAGACGGCGCCAATTTTTGCGGAGAACTGGCACACAGACTGGAGCTTTCAGGCCCGTCCACCGGCTGGCACCTGCCTTTATGGCATTACCATTCCGCCAAAAGGCGGCGACACATTCTTTGCCAACCAGCATATGGCGCTTGACGCCATGCCAGATGATTTACGCGCCAAGATTGAGGGCAAACAGGCCATCCACTCTGCGCAATTAGCTTATGCACCGGAAGGTTCTTATGGCGATGATGACGCCGCCAGCGACCGTAGTATGGATATACGCCCGTCAGAGGACGCCAAAGAAACGATGTTGCACCCATTGATAAGAGCGCATCCGGAAACTGGCCGGTTGGGGCTGTTTTCAACATTTGGCTATATTATCGGCATTGAAGGTATGGATGCGGAAGAAAGCTGGCCACTGCTCATCGAATTGCAAGAATGGCAAGGTCGGGAGGAGTTCATCTATCGTCATCAATGGCACAAGGGTGATTTGCTGATGTGGGACAACCGATCTGTCTTGCACCGCGCCAGTGGCGGCTATGACGGCCATGCCCGTCGCCTGCATCGCACAACCATTGGCGCCTGGGATGGCGCATCGGCCTAAATAGCAAGACCCAAGTTCCGGGTCGCACGGTCCGGGAAACATGGGTAGCTTGGGGGTTAGTGAGGCAGAGGGCGCCTTAAAGGCCATCTATTTTCATTTGAATACACAAAACTAATAGAAGGTAACATTTTGTGTTGCTGTGCTGATAAATTTTGAAAAGTTTAATAATTCATGGAAGACAATAAGAATTTAACCAAACCACCACAGAAACCATGATTTCCGCTCCTCAAAAAAATATGCTTGAAGGTCAATGGCTTGAGCCGTGAAACACGGCACTTGGAACTTGGGAATGGCGCACCGGGGAAGATTCGAACTCCCGACCCCCAGATTCGTAGTCTGGTGCTCTATCCAGCTGAGCTACCGGTGCAAACTGCCGAGGCAGTGCCTGTTCTTACTGGCTTGTTTGATAATTTGCAAGCCCGTTGATTGACCTGATCAAAGCACCTACTGAAAATGGCTACGATAACATTGCGCATTAGCCAAATCTTCGGCTTCCCATATCGCGCGCGCCACACTGCGGGCCACGCAATCAGCCGCCAAAGCACCAACAATGGCCACAGCTCTGGCTCGCTGTTCAGGAGACGCCGCTAGCGGCTTGCTGCCGGTGGCCAACACAAAAATAGCATCACCATCAAATGGGGTATGAATGGGGCGCACCGCGCGCGCCAGACCATCCTGCGCCATAATGGCCACCCGCTGAGCTTCCGCCTTGGTCAAATCCGCATCCGTGGCCACCACGCCAATACTGGTGTTGGCGCCGGCCATTTGACCGCCCAATTTTGTGCCAGCTAGGGGATGCTGCGCTTGAGCATCAGCCGCCATTGTCGCCAAATGCGGATGACCAAACTCAAGGCCGGTCGAAGTCTGCATGGCCATCGGTTGGGCCCAGAACCGACCTTGCGCATCGACCACTGAGCCAACCGGATTGGCGGCAATCAGCGCGCCAACACTGAATTGGTCCGCTAGGACTGCCGAGGCGCTGCCGACACCGCCCTTGAACATGCCAGCCTGCGCGCCATAGCCAGCACCATGATTGCCCAAGGCAAAATCAGCTTGCAACCCGCCATAGGCTTGTATGCCCAATTGGCGATAGGGCGGGGTCATGCCCCACTGCTTGTCACCGCCATTTGCCAAATCAAATAAAATCGCTGCCGGCACAATCGGCGAGCTAATCGGCGCACCGGTTTGATAGCCGCGCCCCTCTTGAGCCAGCGCCGCCGTCACACCAGATGCTGCGTCAAGCCCATGAACCGAGCCGCCAGATAGAACAATGGCGTCTGCCCGCTCGACCAAATTAGCCGGCTGCAGCGCATCGGTTTCACGTGTGCCCGGCCCTCCGCCAGGCACAGAGCATGCGGCAATGGCGGGGTTTTGTGGCACAATAACACTCACCCCCGTTCGCGCCTTGACATCATGCGCTTGACCAACCTGCAGGCCATCAATATCAGTAATCAAATTGCGTCGCCCGGTCTGCACTGGCAGCAGCTTTGATGAGCGAGGAGGTGTTTTATCTGTCATGGCCAAAAACTAGCCAGTCACTGCGATGGCGTCAATTCTTTGCTTCTGAAATGAGTGATGGCTTGGTTGCGTTTCGCGGCAGAACGGCTAAAACGTAAACTACGCGAAATAATGGCGGGAAATAGTTAACAAAAGGTTAACGTCGGAAAAATGATAAAAATCCAATAATTTTTCGGGTACGGGCACTAAACAAGGTTGGCGTGTAATAATCACCAGCCGCCCGCTTGCTGGCTTCACCGCGTGTCGGGTAAGGCGCAATAACGCCAGCCATGGCAGATATTTTTAACCCCTGTGACATCGCCAATGTCCAAGGCGCTAACAGGTCACCAGCTTGCGCGCCCACAATGGAAGCGCCCAGAATTTGACCATTTTTTGTCACCACAACTTTCACCATGCCAGCCATATCGCCCTCGGCGCGGGCGCGGTCGTTTTCTTCAAATGGCCAGCGCAAAACCCGTACCGCGCCATATTGTTGCCGAGCGTCTTCTTCGCTTAACCCAACATGCGCCAATTCGGGGCGACTATAGGTGACCCGCGGCAAAGCCCGAAGGTCAACCTTGGCTGGGAGATGGAATAAAATATTGCGAATGACAATACCGGCATGATAACCAGCCGCATGAGTAAATTGCGGCCCACCAGAGACATCGCCAATGGCAAAAATCTTCTTGTTGCTGGTGCGTAGACGATTATCCACGCCAATATATGCCAGCCCCAGTGGGCTCTCGCTCGTTGCAATATTGGCGGCCTCAAGATTGAGCTTATCAATATTGGCGCGGCGCCCTGTGGCGACCAATAATTGGTCTCCCTGCACCGTCTCACCATCAATTTTGAGGCTTATCGTGTGGCCATTTTCATCACTTTCATGGGACACGCGCTGCACCACAACGCCGCATTTAATGTTGACGCCATCAGCCACCAATTGCGCCTCAATGGTTGCCGTCAGCTCGCTATCATCGCGCCCCAAAATACGCGGCGCACTCTCAATCAAAGTAACTTGAGAACCCAGACGGGCAAAGGCTTGCGCCATTTCGACGCCAATAGGGCCAGCCCCTAAGATCATCAAATGTGACGGCTTTTCTTCCAGTTCAAATAGGGTTTCATTGGTCAAATAAGGAACCGAGCTTAGACCAGGAATCGGCGGTATATAGGCGCTCGATCCAGTGGCAATAACAAATCGTTTGGCGCGGATTGTTTGCTCACCGGCCTGCAATGTATGAGCGTCAATAAACTCCCCATAGGCTTGCACCACATTGACACCGAGGCGCGAAAAGCGTTCCACACTGTCCATTGGTTCAATCGCTTCAATGGTGTTTCGGACATGCTGCATGACGCCTGCGAAATCAACCTTAGGGCGCGTGGCCGACAAGCCAAACGGCTTGTTACCCGCAGGCGCTTGCGCCCGATGCGCTGCCGCCAAAAGAGCTTTCGAGGGCACACAGCCATAATTTAAGCAATCACCACCCATTTTGCCGCCTTCGACAAGCACCGTCTGGGCGCCCATTTGCACCGCTCCTGCCGCGACCGACAAACCGCCAGAACCAGCGCCAATGACGCAAATATCTGTTTTGATGACTTTACTCATGATTGACCATCCACATTGGTGTTTTGGCGATCAGCCGAGAAGCGCCGCCACACCACTGGCAATAGCGATAGAATTGCTAAACCGGCCAATGGCAAAATAATTTCAGGCCGCGTGACGACCGATAGATTGGGCTGCGCGCCCTCTTGCAACAGCACTGAAATGCCATTGCCGATAGAGGCAAAAACAAACGTGCCGGGAATAATACCGATAAAGGTGGTGGCGACAAATATGCCAAAGCGCACGCCAACCAATGAGGCGCCCAAATTGACGATGAAAAACGGAAACACCGGCAGGAGCCGCATGGCTAACAAATACGATACGGCATCGCGGTTAAAATTTTGTTCAAATTTTTGTAAAGCTGGCCCGGCTCGTGCGCGCAAAACTTCGCCGACCAAATAGCGCGCCGCCAAAAATAAAACCGACGCACCAATCGTCGCCGCCGTGACAATTAAAAGCCCGCCTTGCCACGTGCCAAACATTAAGCCGCCAGCCAGGCTCAGCCAAATGGCGCCGGGCAGGGAAAATGCCACCGCCAAAATATACACCGCCATATAAGCCCAAGCGGCGATTAACGGCGCCCCGGCAACCGCTTGTTTCAGCGCCGCTTCATTGTCAACGAGCCCCTGATAGCTCAAATATTGCGTGACATCGGCGACCCATAAAACCGCAAAAATAGCCGCAATAATGGCCAAAAGTATAAGCCTTTTTGCGCTTAAAAAACTGGATTTAGGGGGATTTTCATTAGTCTGCATTTTTGTTTCCTCAATATTTCATGGATATAACACGGGCCACATGAAAGCAAATGATAAAGCATTTGCAAAACTCCGGCTTCTATCATTGACTTTCGCGCCATTTTTGGTTACATCCGCCCATCAACTAGTGACATATGCGCCTGCTGAATTAACAAGCCGCGCATGACAAGGAGTGGGTGACGTGAAAAGAACCTTTCAACCGAGCAATCTCGTGCGCAAACGGCGCCATGGTTTTCGCGCCCGTATGGCAACTAAGGGTGGCCGTTTGGTGTTAGCCCGTCGTCGTGCGCGTGGCCGTAAACGCCTCTCAGCCTAAGACTTCCTATGACTTCCCGAAAAGCGCTCGAACATATTCGCGTGCGGCGGGATTTTTTGGCCGCCGCACGCGCTGATAAACAAGTGCGCCGCGGATTTGTTCTACAAGCCAGAAACAGAGGCGACGCGCAACCAGCCCGTATTGGTCTCACAGCTACTAAAAAAATCGGTAACGCCGTCATCCGCAATCGCACCAAGCGGCGCTTGCGGGCTTTGGCACGCGATTTATTCCCGCGCCACGCCAAGACCGGCTATGACTATGTGCTGATTGGTCGCGTACACACCAAGGATAGCAAATGGGACGATTTGCAATCTGATCTAACATCGGCCTTGCAAGCCATTCATGCCGAAACGGCATAAAGGAGTTTCTCGTGAACGAGCAGAATAATTTTCTGATGGCCGTGGTTCTATGTTTGGCCGTCTTGCTGGGCTGGCAGTTTTTTGTGGTCGAGCCAAAAGTACAGGCCGAGCGCGCGCAGATTGCAGCGCAGAGCGAAACCGAAACTCAACCGCAAGCCGGACAACAAGCAGCACTAGGCCAGCCAAATTCGCCAGACGCTCTGCCGGTGCCGAGCCAAAGTGTCACCAAACCGGTGAGCACCTCCACCAGCGCCTCTGCCTTTGAGCGTTCGCCTCGGGTGAAAATTCAGACTGGCGAAGTTCAAGGCTCAATTGCCCTGATGGGTGCGCGTTTCGATGATTTGACATTGGTTGAATATCGCCAGTCATTAGCCTCGGACGCGCCCCAACAACGGGTTTTGCAGCGCACCGGCCGCAGCCAAGCATGGCAAGCGCGACATGGCTTTGTTGGCACACCAACCAATGGCATCACCCTGCCCAATGAGAACAGCCTTTGGACTTTGACCGAAGGGCGGGTTTTAACCCCAGAGACACCAATTACGCTATCGCATACAACACCGGAAGGGGTGGTGCTGCGCCAGCACATTCGCGTTGACGAGCATTTCATGTTCACCATTGAGCAAAGCCTCGAGAACACAACCAACAAACCACTGACGGTTTATCCATTTGGTCAAATTGTCCGAACCGGTCTGCCGGAAACCAGCGGCCTGTTCATTTTGCATGAAGGTGGCATTGGTTTTGTCGGTGAAAAAGGCCTACTGGAAGTCGACTATAGCGACCTATTGGAAGACGGTATGGTCAAAGAAGACGCTGAAACTGGCTGGCTTGGCATTACCGATAAATATTGGGCGACCGCCATTATTCCGCCGCAAGACCAGGCCTTTAAAGCTCGTTTTGTAGGGAAAAATGCAACCGATCCAGCCTTTGTTGAGTTTCGTACAGATTTTCTCATGGCCGGACAAACCCTCGCCAGTGGCGCGACGGCTCAGTTCAGCAGCCAGTTTTTTGCTGGCGCCAAAGTGGTGGACGTCATTGACGGCTATGCCGATAAAGGCATTGCACAATTTGATTTGATGGTCGATTGGGGATGGTTTTACTTCCTGACCAAACCAATGTTCAAAGCCCTACAATTATTCTACGGGCTCGTTGGCAATTATGGTCTGGCAATCTTAATCGTCACGATTTTGATCAAACTAGCCTTCTTCCCATTGGCCAGCCGATCTTATGAGACGATGGCGAAAATGAAAAAATTGCAGCCCCAAATGGTGCAATTGCGTGAAACCTATAAAGACGACAAACAAGCGCAACAGCAGGAATTAATGAAGCTTTACCGAGAAGAAAAGCTCAATCCATTGGCTGGCTGCCTACCGATTTTGCTCCAAATTCCCGTGTTTTTCTCTCTTTATAAAGTGTTGTTTGTGACCATTGATATGCGTCACGCCCCATTTTTCGGCTGGATTCAAGATCTGTCGGTCGCCGATCCAACGTCTTTGTTTAATCTATTTGGTCTGTTGCCCTACGATGTTCCGAGCTTTTTGCTGGTCGGCGTCTGGCCGCTATTGATGGGCATTACCATGTTCGTTCAAATGCAGATGAACCCCCCGCCGCCCGACCCAATTCAAGCGCGCATGTTCCAAATTCTGCCAATTTTCTTCACCTTTATTCTCGCCAGCTTCCCCGCCGGCTTGGTGATTTATTGGGCGTGGAATAACCTGCTTTCAGTTATGCAACAAGGCTATATCATGCGGCGCAATGGCGTCGATATTGAACTCTTTGCCAATCTCGGTTTGAAACGCAAATCACCCGCTGACAAAAAAGGCGACTAGCCAATGTCGATGAGCGAAGAAGAAGCCCAACGCAAACGCGGGCGCTGGCTATTTGCCCAAGGCACTGAGTTTCGCCTCGGCGTCGTTGCTTTAGAGAAATTGCCCGAAGCCGACCATATTGAAATCGCCTTTGCTGGCCGTTCCAATGTAGGCAAGTCCAGCTTGATTAATGCGCTCACCAATCAAAAAGGGCTGGCGCGCACGTCAAACACACCTGGGCGCACGCAGGAGCTGAATTTTTTCATGCTGGCGCCCAATCGTGAACCTGGCGCAGCCTGGCTGGTAGATTTGCCGGGCTATGGATATGCCCGAGAGAGCAAGTCTAAAATCGCTGCGTGGAATGAATTGCTCAACACATATTTGCGCGGCCGACCCAATTTGCGGCGCGTGTTCATGCTGGTCGATAGCCGCCATGGTCTGAAAGCCAATGATTTGCTGATGATGGATGACCTCGACAAGGCGGCTGTGTCTTATCAAATCGTTCTGACGAAGGTCGACAAAATCAAAACAACCCAATTGGCGCGGGTTATAGAAGAAACGCAAACCGCGCTTCTCAAACGTCCCGCAGCCCACCCGGTGGTCTTGCCAAGCTCAAGCGAAAAAGGCACCGGCATTGATGATGTGCGCGCGGCATTTGCAAGTCTGGTTGAGATCGATCAATTAGGCTATAAAGCTTAATCAATAGGTTATGAGGGTCGCGTCATGGCGTCGAAAAGCAAATCAAAGATTGATCAGAAACAAGCTACCAATAGTGCGGATTGGCTGGCACAAGCGCATGTGCTGACAGAAGCCTTGCCGTTTATGCAGCGCTATGATCGCAAAACCGTGGTCGTCAAATATGGTGGGCACGCCATGGGTGATGCTGCCTTGGCAGAGCTTTTCGCCCGCGATGTTGTCTTGCTGAAACAATCTGGCGTCAACCCAATCGTCGTGCATGGCGGTGGCCCACAGATTGCCTCTATGCTGGAACGGTTAAATATTAAAAGCCAATTTCAAAACGGCTTGCGGGTCACTGACGCGCAAACGATTGAAGTTGTCGAAATGGTTTTAGCGGGCGCCATTAATAAGCAAATTGTCACTGCTCTTAACCAAGCCGGTGGGCGCGCCGTTGGCCTGTCGGGCAAGGACGCCAATTTAATCATCGCCAGAAAAACCCGTGCGCGCAAAGCTGACCCGTCATCAAATATTGATAAGGCGGTTAACTTGGGCTTTGTCGGCACGCCAAAAACCATCAACACAGATGTGCTGGATGTGATGCTAAAATCTGACCTGATTCCAGTGGTGGCACCGATTGCCACTTCCGAAGACGGACAGACGCTGAATGTAAACGCCGACACGGCTGCCGGTGCCTTGGCCGCCGCCTTAAATGCCGAACGGCTGTTGATGCTGACGGATGTGACTGGCGTGCTCGATAAAAAAGGCGCCTTGATTGAACGCCTAAGCACCCGCCAAGCGGCAACATTGATTCGCAATGGAACAGCGCAAGGTGGCATGATTCCAAAATTGCAAACCGCCATTGATGCGGTGAAAAACGGCGTCACAGCGACGGCGATTTTGGACGGCCGTGTGCCGCACGCGATTTTGCTCGAATTATTCACCGAATTAGGCGCCGGTACGCTGGTGCATTAATATGGCATTTGGGCGTCACATATCTGCCGCCTTCAGCGCCTTCATTCTTGCGCTCGCAATCCTGTTTATGCCGGCTTTCGGCAGCCATATGAGCGCCCACGCCAGTGTCAAATTATGCAATGAAACCAGCTATGTGCTGCAAGCCGCTACCGCCTATACTTTGGGTGTGGCCAGCAAAGCCGAAGGGTGGCAGGTTATTTTACCCGGTGATTGCGTAACCGCACGGGCAGAAATTCCCGAGCAAGCGCAAGCCTTTGTATTTGCCAAATCAGACCGAGCCCATGCCGGTGACGGCTTGGTTTTTGATGGGCTTGAACGGTTTTGCATTGGCGAAAATGGCAAGGATTTTGTCGTCGAAGGGCGCCGCGAATGCCGCCGACGCGGTTATGTCGAAGCCAATTTTGCTCCAGTGGCGGGGCGAGGCGCCAATCTTTTGGTCACCTTTACCGAGAAGAATAATTACGGCAAACGCCGCGCCACTATGGCGGGCGTTCAACGCCTTTTGTCTGACCTGCAATATGATATTGGGGTGATTGACGGTTTTGGCGGCCGACGTACCAACGATGCAGAGGCCGCCTATCGCCTTCGGTTTCAAATTTCAGGCAAGCCGGAGGGTAAAAAATTAATTGCCCAAATGATTAAAACCGCACGCCAAAAAGCCGCCGAACGCGGGCTTATTTTATGCAATAAAACCGATAATCTCATCTGGGCCGCCAGCGGGCAATTGGTCGATGAGGGTTTCGTCAGCAGTGGCTGGTTGCGGATTGCGCCCAAACAGTGCGCGCAAGCGATTAACCAAGATTTGAACGACCGGTTCTATTTCTACTATGCCGAAGCCGTCGATGAGAACGACCAAGCCATCATCCATGCCGGAAGGCAAAAAAAATGGAGCGGTGATTTCGACATGTGTATAAAAAACACGCGTTTTTCAATCGTAGGCACGCAAAATTGCCGCGCACGCGGATATGAAACAGCAAAGTTTGTAAAAATTGACACAGGCGCCACCAGCAAATGGCTTGTCAATCTTGAAGAGTAAGGGTACCCCAAGCCATGCAAAATTTTTCCAACATTAACGCTTGGGTGTTCGACCTCGACAACACGCTTTACCCAACAGATTATAATTTATTCCACCAGATTGATGTCCGCATGACCGGCTTTATCCAGCGCGTGCTGAACGTCGATAAAGATGAGGCCTTTCGCCTACAAAAAGATTATCTTGGCGAATATGGCACCACCCTGTCGGGGTTGATGAACCGTCATAATATTCCGCCAGACGAATTCCTCGAATTTGTGCATGACATTGACGTCACCGTTTTGTCGCCAGACCCAGAGTTAGCCGCCGCCATTGACGCCTTGCCCGGCCGCAAATTTATTTTTACCAATGGCACCACTGGTCATGCTGATCGGGTCTCGGAACGGCTTGGCGTGCGGCATTTATTTACCGATGTGTTTGACATTGTGGCGGCCAATTATATTCCCAAACCCAATGCCGATATTTATCCGACAATGACCGAAAGATTTGGCATCGAAGCCAATCAGGCGGTGTTTTTCGAGGATATGGCTCGCAATTTAGCGCCCGCCCATAAAATCGGCATGCAAACCGTTCTGGTGCATCATGAAGATGATAATGGCGACGGTCATATTGGCATGAATGGACGCACGCCGATGGATGAGATTAATTTTATCGACCATAAGACCACTGATTTGACGGCTTTTTTGCGCTCTATTCTGGTCTCACTCGACGCCGCTCATTGACTTGTGCTCAGTGACTGCTAATTTCCCCCGTAGATTTACAGATAGGAATTTCGATGGATATGAACGCGCTAGAACAGCTTATCAACGCCGCCTTTAAGGATGCCGCAACAATCAATGCCGAAACGCATGGCGATGTGCGCGACGGTGTGAACCAAGCCCTTTCATTGCTAGATAGCGGCAAAGCCCGCGTGGCCGAGAAAAAGGATGGCCAATGGCATGTCAACCAATGGTTGAAGAAAGCCGTGCTCTTGTCCTTCCGTCTGAATGATATGACCACCATTTCAAATGGCCCAGGCGACTCGAGCTGGTGGGACAAAGTGCCGTCAAAATTTGATGGCTGGGATGCCGCAGCGTTTCAACAGGCTGGTTTCCGCGCTGTACCAAATTGTATCGTGCGCCGCTCCGCTTATATTGCGCCCGGTGTCGTCCTGATGCCAAGTTTTGTGAACCTCGGCGCCTATGTTGATAGCGGTACCATGGTCGACACATGGGCGACTGTCGGTTCATGCGCGCAAATCGGTAAGAATGTTCATATTTCAGGCGGCGCGGGTATTGGTGGTGTGTTGGAGCCATTGCAAGCTGGGCCGGTGATTATTGAAGATAATTGCTTTATCGGTGCGCGTTCAGAAGTCGCTGAAGGGGTCATTGTGCGCGAAGGCGCGGTGCTGTCCATGGGCGTGTTTATTTCCGGTTCGACCAAAATCGTAGACCGCGCCACCGGCACAATATACCGCGGTGAAGTGCCAGCCTATTCGGTTGTGGTGCCGGGCACTTTGCCGGCTGGCCCCGATCAGCCCGCTTTAGCATGTGCGGTCATTGTCAAAACCGTCGACGCCCAGACCCGTTCAAAAACCTCCGTCAATGAGCTGTTGAGAGATTAATATGGCCATTGATCCCGTCGCCTTTGCCGCTGATCTTATTCGTTGCCCGTCGGTAACGCCAGAAGACGCTGGCGCTTTGGATAGATTACAAGCCGAACTGGAAAGCCTTGGCTTCACCTGTACGCGCTTGCCATTTAGCGAAGAAGGCACGGCCAATGTCGATAATCTCTATGCGCGCCTCGGCACGCTGGGGCCAAATATTTGTTTCGCTGGCCACACAGATGTGGTGCCGGTTGGCGCCGCTGATGACTGGCAGGTCGACCCCTTCGCTGGCGAAATTCGCGAGCAAGCCCTATGGGGGCGTGGCGCCGCAGATATGAAAGGCGCCATCGCCGCTTTCGTCGGTGGCGTGTCACAATTTTTGGACGCCCATGGCGCACCCGATGGCTCTATCAGCCTATTGATCACCGGCGATGAAGAAGGCCCGTCGATCAATGGCACACGAAAAATGCTCACCTGGCTCGAAGAACAAGGCGAAATCATTGATGATTGTCTTGTTGGCGAGCCGACCAATCCTGATGTTTTGGGCGATATGATCAAAATTGGCCGCCGTGGCAGCGTCAATGGGGTGATCAGCGTCGTTGGCACACAGGGCCATGTCGCCTATCCACATTTGGCCGATAATCCAGTGCCGCAACTGATTGCCATGGTCAATCATTTGGCCAGTCAGTCACTGGACGATGGCAGCGAACATTTCCAGCCGTCGAATTTAGAAATCACCAGTTTCGACGTCGGCAATGCAACGACCAATATTATTCCGGCCCAAGCTCATGCAAGGTTTAACATTCGCTATAATGACCATTGGAATGCCGAGACCATCAGCCATTGGGTGCGCGCGCGGCTTGACGAAAGCGCTGGCACGGCCGGCTATGATCTTGAGCTGTCACACACTGGCGATTGTTTTCTGACGCAGCCCGGGCCTTTTGTTGAGCAATTAAGTGCCGCCATCACTGAAGTGACCGGCCGCGAAGCGGTGCTGTCGACCAGCGGCGGCACCTCCGATGCGCGCTTTATTAAAAACATTACGCGCGTCGTAGAGTTCGGTCTTGTCGGCCAAACCATGCACAAGGTTGATGAGCGCGTGCCATTGGACGACATCCGCCAGCTCAATGATATTTACCGTATTTTATTGACCAGCTATTTCGCCTGATCTGGGCTCTCGAGCATGTAAGCCGGATAATCGACGTGCAAGAATGTCAGGCCATGGCCGGGTGCCACTTGCGCACAAGCGGCGCGGTCGCAAGCCGCCAGCGCATTGGCAAGGTCTTGTTTTTGCCATTTGCCATCACCGACGCGTTTCAAACTGCCAGCCAGTGAGCGCACTTGATTGTGCAAGAAAGACCGCGCTGACGCTGAAATCACAATACTATCGCCGCGCTGCTCGACACTCAAACGGTCGAGCGAACGCACTGGTGACGCCGCCTGGCATTGGGTGGAACGAAAGGTGGTAAAATCATGCCGCCCCAAAAGGCATTGCGCCGCATCATTCATGGCAGCGACATCAAGGGGTTGCGGCACCCACCAAGCCTGTTGATGGTCAAGCGCCAACGGCGCGCGGCGCGAAATAATGCGATATTCATAATGCCGCGCCAGCGCCGAAAACCGTGCGTCGAAATCATCGCGGGCCGGGCTAACGTCTATCAAGGCGACCGGTAAGGGCTTGAGATGATAATTCACCCCATCGCGCAATTTGTCTGGCCGTGGTGCGCTTTGCAGGTCAATATGCGCCACCTGCCCGCGAGCGTGCACACCAGTGTCGGTACGACCGGCACCAAAGACAGTCACTTTTTCAGCACAAAAATTTTCAATCGCTCGCATTAGGGCGTCTTGCACAGCGCCGCCATCGGCTTGGCTTTGCCAACCGCAAAAAGGCGCGCCATCATATTCAATCGTCAATCGATAGCGCATATTAATCGCCCTCAGCCGAGGTCAAAACTTTACCAGCTGGTAATAGGCCAGCCCGCATAAATTCGGTTGCCGGCATGGCCGCTTTGCCTGCCCGTTGCACCTCAATCAGCTCTAACGCCCCTTGGCCGCAGTAAATAACGGCACCCGCATCGGCCACTTGACCGGCTCGCCCTGATAAATCGAGCGGTCGCGCTCGCAGAATTTTTACCCGCGTGCCATCAATATCAAACCAAGCCCCGGGAAACGGCGAAAGCCCGCGAATTTGAGCGTCAAGAAGTGAGGCTGGCTTGTGCCAGTCAAGACGCGCTTCGGCTTTATCAATTTTTTCGGCATAGCAAATGCCTTGTTGCTCCTGCGCCTGCGGCGTGAGCCGATCAGCTTGGCGCAACGCCTCCCGCAAAGCCGCGCCACCAAGAATTGCCAACTTATCGTGCAGGCTGGCGGCCGTGTCATCGGCAGCAATAGCGCATGATTGACTCAATAATACGGGGCCGGTATCCAACCCAGCTTGCATTTGCATAATGGCGACACCGGTTTCTTGATCGCCAGCCATAATTGCCCGCTGAATAGGCGCCGCTCCGCGCCAACGCGGCAATAGCGACGCGTGAATATTCCAGCAGCCTAGTGTCGGCACGTCGAGCCAGCTTTGCGGCAAAATCATCCCATAAGCGACAACAATGACTAAATCAGGCTTCATGTCAGCAAATGTCGCTAGCTCAATCGGATCTTTCAAACGATCAGGCGTTTTCACTGGCACATGCGCCGCTTCCGCCAGTCTGTGAATCGGCGATGGCGTGAGCTTCATGCCACGGCCAGATTTAGCTGGAGGCCGTGTGTAGGCGGCAATCACCTCATGACCCTCATCCACAATGGCTTGGAAAGCGGGAACCGCGAAATCGGGGGTCCCCATGAAGACGATACGCATTGCCATGGGCAGCTCAGGCGACGTCCGCGTCGCGCTCGGCTTTGCGGATTTTTTTAAGAATCATCTGTCTTTTCAGCCGCGACAAGCGGTCAAGAAAAACAATGCCGTTCAAATGGTCTAGCTCGTGCTGAATACATGTCGCCAACAGCCCGTCGCAGTCAATTTCTTGCTCGACACCATGATAATCGAGAAATTTCACCCGGCATTGGGCAGGCCGCTCAACATCATCATAAAAACCGGGCACGGATAAACAGCCTTCTTGGTAATTATTGGTTTCATCCGATGCCCATGTGATTTCTGGATTGACGAAATAACGCACACCTTCATCTTCGAGACCCGATAAATCATAGCGTTCAGCTTTGTCGTCTTGCTCATCAGTATCGGGCGAAATATCCATCACCACAATACGTTGGCTCACGCCGACCTGAATCGCCGCCAAGCCGATACCATTGGCGTCATACATGGTTTCCACCATATCATCCATCAAGGCCCGCGTTTCATCGGTCACCGCCTCAACAGGTGTTGAGATGGTTTTCAAAAGCGGGTCGGGCACTTCAATAATCGGTCTTACACTCATGTATTTGAAATAAGCCCTAGATCCCAGAGCGTCAAGGGTTGGCGGCGAACAAGAACACCGAATCGGGTAAGCTGAAAAGATGGATATACTGACACTAATTGCTGTTTCACTGGCGCTGGCCATCGGTGCTGGGCTGGCCTATCTGCTGACCCGCAGAGCCGGGCCCGAGGCCACAAAAGCGGCACAAGCCGATGCTGAACGGCAAACCATGCTGCACACATTAAATATGATGCACCAACAACAAAGCGAATTGACGGGGCGATTGGCCACTCTGGCTGAAGCGCAGGAAGTCGCGCGTGGTGAATTGAGCCGCACCATGACAGAGCAATTGGGTAATGTGTTCAAAACGGTGAATGAGAACCTCAAGGAAAGCCGCGAGAAAACCACCCGATCGCTCGGTGATTTGGGGGAACGGCTACAAATCATCGATAAAGCACAACAAGAAATCACCGCCCTATCGGGGCAAGTTGTTGAACTGCAACATATTCTCGACAACAAACAAGCGCGCGGGGCATTTGGCGAGGCGCAATTAGCCGATATTGTGCGCGATGGCCTGCCCGATAGTGCCTATAGTTTCCAGCACACTTTATCGAATAATAAGCGCGCAGACTGCCTTATTCGATTGCCTAACCCGCCTGGCCCGGTGGTTGTCGATAGCAAGTTTCCGCTGGAGGCGTTTCAAAAATTTCGTGGTGCCGACAGCGATGCCGACAAACGCGCGGCGCTGGCGCAAATGAAAACCGATACGCTGAAACATGCGACGGATATTGCTGAAAAATATATTGTCTCCGGCGAAACCGCCGATGCGGCTTTAATGTTTCTGCCTTCGGAGAGTATTTTTTCTGAATTGCATTTGAGCCTGCCCGATGTGGTCGACAAATGCCGCGCCCTGCGCGTCTATCCAGTGTCGCCGAACACCATGTCGCTGACCCTGAATACAGTGCGCGCCATCATGCGCGATGTCAAAATGCGCGAGCAAGCGGGTTTGATTCAAAAAGAAGTCGGCAATTTGCTGGAAGACGTGTCGCGCTTGAACGAGAGAGTAGGCAAGCTACGGTCGCATTTTGAACAGGCCGATAAGGACATTGAGCAGATTGAGGTTTCGACCCGCAAAATCATCAGTCGTGGTGATAAAATCACCAGCCTCGAGGTGGAAGAGAAAGCCACGCCTGATTTACTAGATTAGCCTAGCGTCGCGATTTCATAGCGGCAATCAGCGTGCCATCGTCGAGATAATCCAACTCACCGCCGACCGGAACGCCATGCGCCAGACGCGTCACCTTCAGCGGCGTGTCATCCAGCATGTCCATAATATAATGCGCCGTTGTTTGCCCCTCGACCGTAGCATTGGTGGCGATAATAATTTCGCTGACCTCGGGCTTGGCGCAACGACTTCTTAGCCCCGACATATTGAGTTCTTCCGGCCCAACACCATCGAGCGCCGATAAACAGCCACCCAGAACGTGATAGCGCCCTTTCATGGCCTGCGCGCGTTCCAACGCCCATAAATCACCCACATCCTCGACCACGCAAATCACTGACTCGTCGCGACGTGGGTCGGTGCAAATTGTGCATGGATCGCGTGTATCAATAGTGCCGCACGAGCTGCAGGTTTTCACATTATCGCGCGCCGCTTGCAACGCATCGGAAAGCGGGTCGAGCAAGCTCTCGCGCCGCCGCATTAATTGCAAAACCGCACGCCGCGCTGAACGTGGCCCCAAGCCCGGCAGACGCGCCAAATATTTGACTAAATCTTCAATTTCCTGCCCTGCCATCGCCCCTATGCATCCTCATCCGGATACTCATCGGCATCTACCGGCGTCATGCCATCATCGACAGCAGGCAGGGCATCAGCTGAGAAATCACTAACCGAAACAATTTGTGCGTCGGGAAAAATCGACAAAACCGATTTCACCTGCGGATCTTCCAAAGCTGCTGCATGGCGGAGTTCGGCTTCCGATTGGCGTACGCTGGCAACCGTCACCGCACCGCGCTCGCTGGACAATGAAATCACCCAATTCTGCCCCGTCCATTGGCGCAATTTGCGGGTCAAATCTTGTGCGATATTAGCCTGCCCCTCAGCCAAGCGCAGTTCAACGCGGCCAGCGCGCTCGCCATGCGCCGGTTCAAAACGCACCAAATGCACGCCATTCTCAAGCGCGTGTTTTAGGCCAATGTCGCGGTTCTGCTCGACCAAGGCAATCAGGGCCGCAAAATTTTGTAAAACGGGCGGCTGAAACTCTGTCTGCGGCTGCGTCAAGCGAGCAGTTTCGCCATTGGCCGCACCGCTGCTGCCGCCATTGCCCACGGAAGCCGACGAACTGGCTTGGGTCTGGGACGATGGGGCGGCGGAAGCCTGAGGCGCAGGTGACGCTGGCGCCGGAGACCCGGTCGATGCTGAGGGGGCCACCTCTGCCGGTGCGCTTTCCCATTGTTTCAATAATTCTTCCGGCGTCGGCGCGTCGGCCAAGTGAGCCATGCGAATGATGACCATTTCAGCTGCCGCACGACCATTCAAAGCGCGCAAGGTTTCGTCATGGCCTTGCAGCAAAATCTGCCAAGCGCGCGATAATACGCGGGTCGACAAGGCTTCCGAGGCTTGTTGACCACGCAGGCGCAACGGAGCTGAAAACGTAACATCATCGCCTGCCCCCTCAACGAATTTTAGCCGCGTCAGCCAATGTGTTAACTCAGCCAAATCGGCCAGAATAACAGCTGGATCGGCGCCCATATTATATTGTGCTTCAAATTCAGCCAGCGCCTCAGAGACGCGGCCGCTCATCATCATGTCAAAAAGGTCGAACACCCGCCCGCGATCGGCCAACCCCAAAAGGCCGCGCATGGTATCGGCCGTCAGGGCGGCGCCATCGCCTTGCGCCGGATCAACGTGAGCCAAAGCCCGATCGAGCAAAGACAGCGCATCACGCGCCGAACCATCAGCGGCGCGCGCTATGAGCGCCAGCGCTTCATCAGGCACTGACTCATTTTCTGCGGCGCAAACCTTATGCAGTAATTTTTGTGTGTCATCAGCTCCGAGGCGACGCAAATCAAAACGTTGGCAGCGCGACAAAACCGTTACTGGCACTTGCCTAATTTCAGTCGTCGCAAAGATAAATTTGACGTGTTCGGGCGGTTCTTCCAAGGTTTTCAGCAAGCCATTAAAGGCCGCCTTTGAAAGCATGTGCACCTCATCAATAATATAGACTTTATAGCGTGCTGAGGCTGGCATATAACGCACGCTCTCAATAATTTCGCGAATGTCATTGATGCCGGTGCGCGAGGCCGCATCCATTTCCATCACATCGACATGATTGCCCTGCATAATGGCATCGCAATGAAAACCCATTTCGTCGAGCTCTATAGACGGGCCATCGACGCCATCGGCGGCGTAATTCAAAGCCCGCGCCAGAATCCGCGCGGTGGTGGTTTTGCCGACCCCACGCACACCGGTCAACATAAAGGCATGAGCAATACGGCCGCTTTCAAACGCATTGGTCAGGGTTAGCACCATGGCTTCTTGGCCAATTAAATCGTCAAAGTTTTGGGGGCGATATTTGCGCGCTAAAACTTGATAGCTTTTTTGGACAGCGATTTGATTGTCAGAATCGGCGTCGGCCAACATATCAAAACCCGGCGCATCCTCGGTTATGACTGGCCCTTGGTCGGCAACGCTTAAGTCGTCTTCAGAATCCATTATTGCTGACCGTTTCCTCTTACAAGACGCGCTGAGCGCATAGGTGGGAGACTGGACAGGCAACCCGCACCGATCTCGTTAGGGCTGCTTCCTTCCGGACCTGACCCGGTTGGCGAGGAATACGTCTGCCGCCAATCTCCCAAGGCAATATAGCAGACAGCGGCGCTGACAAAACCCCCTTATCGCACTTGCACCCAATTGATTCTGAACAAACCCGCAAGCCCTTGCCCGTTTGGCCTCAGCGTGGCAGATTTAGGTCGATTTCGACTGCAATCGCGTAAGCCCCCGAGGAGAGCACAATGGCCTTATCTGAAAATCCGATTATGTTTGCCAATAACCCGCTGGATCGCGCTGGGCATTTGCGCAGTAATGACGTTTGGTTGGCTGGACAATTCGCAAGTGATTCGGCGCTTCTTGTTCCATTTTGGCGTCTGGCGCCGCTGGTACTGCCCGAAATTGAGGCTGGCCAAGGCCGCGATGTCGGTTGGTTGCCACGCGCGGCTTTTGCCGACGCCCTGCGGCCAGATAGTTTGGTGGTCTTTCTCGGCCTCAACCGACGCGGCAAGCCGCTTTTTGCTGTCGACATTAGCGAGATGAGCAATCCTGAAGATATGGGCCCGTTCAAAGGTATGGGTCTATTCGAAGATTTACGCGCGCTGGCCGCCGTCGGCGATATGCCGCGCACTGAATTGGCAATTTTGGCGCAGGCCAAAGGCATGCTCGATTGGAATATGCGCCATGGCTTTTGCGCCCAATGTGGCCAGCCCAGCCAAATCGCTGAAGGCGGCTATAAGCGGAGCTGCGGCAGTTGCCAAACCGAACATTTCCCGCGCACCGATCCGGTGGTCATCATGTTGGCTACACATGGCGAAAACTGCCTTGTCGGGCGGCAAAAAGGTTGGCCTGAAAATATGTTTTCAGCCCTCGCTGGCTTTATGGAGCCGGGCGAAACAATTGAAGAAGCGGTGGCCCGCGAGTTAATGGAAGAGGCCGGTATTGAAATTAACAGCGTACGCTATTTGGGTACCCAGCCATGGCCCTTCCCCGGCTCGCTGATGATAGGCTGCATGGCCGAAGCCACGCATATGGGTATTCATTTGGGTGATGACGAATTGGAAGACGCCAAATGGGTAACACGGGCGGAAGCGCAAAGCTCAATGGCTGGCAATGGGCCGCTCGGCGTGCCGCCAGAAATGGCGATTGCCCATCAGCTGATGAAAGCTTTTGCTGAGGGCTAAACCAAAACCAAGCGGATAATTATCCGTCTTTTAGAGCGGCACGCTCCGGTGCGGCTTTATACACGCCCAAAATATCCATTTCAGAACAATAGAAATTCAGTTCTTCTAAGGCTAGGCGTACCGGCTCACTTTCCGGATGACCCTCAACATCGGCATAGAATTGCGTCGCCAGAAAGCCATTTGGTTGATAGCTCTCAAGCTTGGTCATGTTGACATTATTCGTGGCAAAACCGCCGAGCGCTTTATAAAGCGCGGCGGGGGTATTGCGGACACGGAAAATGAAACTCGTAATCACATCACCAGCATCGGGTTCAGCATCATCTGGACTGGCCGACATCACCAAAAACCGTGTGGTGTTGGTGCTGCTGTCTTCAATATTCTCGCGCAGGACATCAAGGCCATAAATCTGTGCTGCCAGTTGGCTGGCAATGGCACCATGAGTGGCGGTTTTTAATGCCGCTAAATCACGCGCCGCGCCCGCCGTATCCGCCGCCACGACCGGTTTCAGCGATAATTCGCGGATCACATTACGGCACTGGCCCAAAGCCATTTCGTGGCTGTGCACATGGGTCAAATCAGCTTCCTTGGCGCCCGGCATGGCCAATAGGCAATGGTTAATGCGCATGAAATATTCGCCAATAATATACAGACCACCGCCGGGCAAAAGCCGGTGAATATCGGCCACACGACCGGCTACCGTATTTTCGATTGGCATCATTGCCAGAGCCACATCTCCATCGCGCAAGGCCGCAAAAGCGTCATCGAAAGTGGCGCATGGTAAAACCTCCATATCAGGATAGAGCCGCTGACACGCAATATGCGAGTTGGCCCCAGCCTCACCTTGAAATGCTATTTTCGCCATAATCGATTCCTAACCTTGACTATATTCTACGTTTTAGCGCTTAGCAGCCTATCGGCAAGCGCAAGATCATCGGGCGCATCAACGCCAACAGGTACCGTGTCAACACAGGCCGCGGCAATGCTCATGCCGGCTTCCAAGCCGCGCAATTGTTCTAACCGCTCGCGCTGTTCAAGAGGCGATGGCGGCAGTGACACAAATTTTTCCAAAGCGGCGCGCTGATAGGCGTAAATGCCAATATGGTGATAAAGCGGGCCCTCGCCGCTCGGCGCAGTCGACCGTGTGAAGTATAAGGCGCGGCCGATTTTTGCCTGCGGTGCCATCGACAAAATAGCTTTCACGACATTTGGATTATCGCGTTCTTCCGGCGTCGTAATTTCAGCCACCAAGGTCGACATATCATGGCCCGGCAGGATATCAACAACGGTTTTAACAATTTGCGGATCAAGGGTTGGTAAATCACCCTGTAGATTAATAATCGCATCATGTTTACCGTCGGCATCCACCCGCATCAGGGCCTGAAAAATCCGGTCTGAGCCAGATGGCAAGTCAGGGTCGGTCAAAATGGCTTCGCCCCCCACTGCTTTTACCGCATCAGCGATTTCTTGCTCAGCAGCCGCCACCACCACGCGGCCACAATCAGCTTCCATGGCGCGCTGCCAGACTTGCACAATCATCGGCAGACCAGCAATCATCGCCAAGGGCTTGTTGGGCAAGCGGGTTGACGCCATACGCGCTGGAATCAGAATAATAGGGTTTTCCACAGCCGACATTTTATCTCCAAATCACCGAACGCAGGAGTCTCACAACACTTGCGACTCGGCGCCTCTTTTCCTAATCTGTGCGACGCTACGCCGCAAGCCTAAAGCGTGCTAAAAGCGTAAGGTGCAGTCAGATTTTTAACAACCCGCACAATACGAAATTGGGGTAAAAAATGGATTCTTTCGAGCTAAATAAAATTGCAGGTGCCGTCCTGTTCACACTGCTGGTCTATCTTGGTGTTCAGAACTTGGGCGACATTTTGTTTCAAACAGAACCCGCTAACCCGCAGGCCTATGTTGTTGAGGGTGTCATTGAAGAAGGCGCTGTCGCGCAGGCCGCAGAAGCCGAAGAAATTGTGCCAATCGCTGAATTGCTACAAACCGCATCCATCGAAAAGGGTATGAAAACCGCAAAAAAATGCGTTTCTTGCCATAGTTTCGAATCCGGAGGCGCAAATAAAATTGGGCCCGCACTTTGGGGCGTCGTTGACCGCTCTGTTGGTGGCGTTGCTGGTTTCACTTATTCCGAAGCACTTGGCTCACACGGCGGCAATTGGGACTATGAAGCGCTGAATGGCTTTTTGGAAAACCCGAAAAAATATGCCGTTGGCACAAATATGGCGTTTGCCGGACTCCGCAAAGCCAACGACCGCGCCAACATCATCGCTTATCTCGACAGCTTAAAATAAACCTTTACGGTTAATGGTCTGCTTTTGGGGCAATAGCCCCCTTGTATGAAAGCAAGGCTTTTGCTTGAGTAATGGTCTGATTTATGATCACGACTTTGGAGATTTTATGCGTCTGCTCGCCACTGTTTTTTCATCTGTTTTAACCTTCAGCTTACTGATGTCAGCAGCCAGTGCTGAGACCATGCGCCATGGGCTGTCGTTGTTTGGGGCGCCGGAACTTGAAAAAGGCTTTACCCATTTTCCTTATGCCAAGCCTGATGCCCCGAAAGGCGGTGAAGTGCGCATTGCCGCCATCGGCAGCTTCGACAACCTCAACCCGTTTACCATCAAAGGCAATACCGCCGATGGCTTGGGCATGATTCATGACACCCTTATGCACTCAAGCATGAATGAGCCGAGTGCCAGCTATGGGTTGATCGCCGAAAGCGTCTCGCATGCCGATGACTATAGCTGGGCGCGGTTCATTTTGCGTCCTGAAGCGCGGTTTAACGATGGCACGCCGATTACCGCCGAAGACGTGGCTTTCTCTCTGCAGGCCTTAACCAAAGCGCACCCCTTTTATCGCGCTTATTATGGCAATGTGGTAGACACTCAAATTAACGGGCCACATGATATTCAGTTTCGCTTTGACCAGACTGGCAATCGCGAATTGCCGCTCATCCTCGGGCAATTGCCAATCCTCTCTAAAGCCTATTGGAGTGCCGAAGGGCGCTCTTTAGGCGATACCACGCTGGATATTCCGCCAAGCTCGGGGCCTTATTATATTGGTGCCCGCGAGCCGGGGCGCTCCATCAGCTATCAGCGGGTGGCGGATTACTGGGCCAAAGATTTGAATGTCTCGGTCGGGCATTATAATTTTGACACGATTAAATATATTTATTTCGGCGATGACACGGTGGCGTTTGAGGCTTTAAAGGCTGGCGAGGTGCATTATCGCCGCGAGTTTTCTTCGCGCATTTGGGCAACCGGATATGACACACCAGCCGTCAGCGCTGGCCTGCTGAAACGCGAAACCGTCGTCGTCAATAAAAGCGCCGGCATGCAGGCATTTATTTTCAATACACGACGGGCGCCGTTTGATGACATTAACGTGCGCGCGGCTTTGAACTGGGCTTATGACTTCGAATGGACCAATAAAAATTTGTTCTACGGCCAATATGCCCGCAACGGCAGTTTTTTTCAGGGCTCAGAATTGGCCGCCCGTGGTTTACCATCCGAAGCCGAGTTGAAATTATTGCAGCCTTTGCGCGATTTGGTTCCAGCATCCGTATTTGGCGAGCCGGTCGCCAATCCTGTCAGCGATGGCAGCGGCAATATTCGCCCGCAATTGCGTAAGGCTCGCGCCTTGCTGGAAAAATCTGGCTGGCGTATCGAGAATGGCCAGTTAAGCAAGAATGGCGAGGCTTTCGAGATTGAATTTATCCTCGTGCAGCCGGCTTTTGAACGTATCGTGGCGCCCTATATTCAAAATTTGAAACGCCTCGGTATTGCCGCCCGCATGCGCGTCATCGATCCAACGCAATATCAGAACCGCGTGACCAATTATGATTTTGACGCCATTGTTTATAGTTTCGCGCAATCTGAATCGCCGGGCAATGAACAGCGTGACTATTGGTCCAGCGCTGCAGCTGATCGCCCCGGCGGGCGCAATGTCATTGGCATAAAAGACGAAGCGGTCGATCGTCTGGTCGAAAATCTGATATTTGCTAAAAGCCGCGAAGAGCTTGTCGCGGCCTGCCGCGCCTTAGATCGGGTATTGCTAGCCAATCATTATGTGGTGCCGCAATGGTATTCTCCACATGAGCGTTTGGCCTATTGGCAAGGGTTGGCGCATGAAACGCCGAAGCCCCTGAACAATCTCAGTTTCCCGAAATTATGGTGGCGCGATGGGCTGCATCCGAGCGGCAGCAGTAATTAAGCGAACCCTTGCCCGACGTGCTACAATCGGCATACTAAAGGCCCGTGAGACGGGTTTAACGGAGTTGGATTGGCTATGGCCGCTTATATTTTGCGCCGTCTGTTACTGATGATCCCGACGATTTTCGGTATTATGGCGATTAGTTTTGCGATTGTTCAATTTGCCCCTGGCGGGCCTGTCGAACGCATTATCGCCCAATTGCAAGGCCATGATGTCGGTGCCACGGCACGTTTTTCTTCCGTCAACGATGCCATGTCGCAAACCGGCAGCGCCGCCGCCACCAATAGTAAATATCGCGGCGCGCAGGGGCTTGATCCAGAATTTATAGCTGAGCTCGAGCGCCAGTTTGGATTCGATAAGCCAGTGCATGAACGATTTTTCAAAATGATTTACGACTATGCGAGATTTGATTTTGGCGAGAGCTATTATCGCGATGTCGCAGTGATCGATTTGATTAAAGAAAAACTGCCCGTGTCCATCACCCTTGGCCTATGGACCACCTTGTTAACTTATTTAATCTCCATTCCGTTGGGCATTGCCAAAGCGCGCAACGACGGCACGGCTTTCGACATATGGACTTCAGGGATCATCATTATTGGTTATGCCATTCCCGGCTTTCTATTCGCCGTGGCGCTGATTGTATTTTTTGCCGGCGGTAGCTATTTCGACTGGTTCCCCTTACGTGGCCTAACCTCAGAAAACTGGCAGGAATTAGGGTTTTTTGCCCGTATTGGCGATTATTTATGGCATATATTTTTGCCGGTTCTGGCGCTCAGCATTGGCGGTTTTGCTACAACAAGCCTGCTGACCAAAAACGCTTTTCTTGACGAAATTCGTAAGCAATATGTCACCACGGCGCGCGCCAAGGGCCTGACCGAGGGCCGCGTGCTTTACGGCCATGTTTTCCGCAATGCCATGCTGATTGTGATTGCTGGTTTTCCCGGCGCCTTTATTGGTGCCTTTTTCACTGGCTCCCTCTTAATCGAAACCATTTTCTCACTCGATGGGCTCGGCCTTTTATCCTATGAAAGCATTATCAATCGCGACTATCCCGTGGTCTTTGCCTCGCTGTATATTTTCGGGCTCATCGGTCTTGTCGTGACGTTAATTTCAGACCTCACCTATATGTGGATTGACCCGCGCATTGATTTCAACGCCCGCGAGGCTGGCTGATGAAACGCCTGTCGCTATCGCCGATTAATCAGCGCCGCTGGCGCAATTTCAAAGCCAATCGACGCGGCTATATCTCCCTATGGCTGTTTGCTTTTCTATTCATCGCCACCAGCTTTGCCGAATTTCTCGCCAATGATAAACCTCTATTGATCATCCTTCAGGGCAGTGTTTACGTGCCGGTTTTCAAAGCCTATCCGGAAACTGATTTTGGCGGCGATTTCGCCACTGAGGCTGATTATCGTGACGCGTTTGTTGTCGATTTGATTGAAAGCAAGGGGGGGAAGATTTTTTGGCCGCCGTTACGCTATAGCTATAATACAATTAATCTCAACCTCACCGTGCCGGCTCCAGCACCTCCTAGTGCTGAAAACTGGCTCGGCACAGATGATCAAGGGCGCGATGTTGTGGCACGGCTGATTTACGGATTCCGCATTTCGGTTTTCTTCGGCCTCGCCCTCACCATTGCCTCATCGCTCATCGGTATTTTAGCGGGGGCTGTGCAGGGTTATTTTGGCGGCTGGGTCGATTTGGCCATGCAGCGATTTATTGAGATTTGGACATCCGTGCCTTCACTTTATTTGCTGATTATTATGGCGGCAATTATTGAGCCAGGGTTTTGGATTCTGCTCGGCATTCTACTGCTTTTCTCATGGGTCTCTCTGGTCGGCGTGGTGCGAGCTGAATTTTTGCGGGCGCGCAATCTGGAATATGTTGAAGCGGCGCGCGCTCTGGGTATTGGCGATGCCACCATTATGTGGCGCCACGTCTTACCCAACGCCATGGTGGCGACCCTAACTTTCATGCCTTTCATTCTAAACGCCTCCATTACCACATTGACATCATTAGATTTTTTAGGCTTTGGCATGCCGCCGGGCTCGCCCTCTTTAGGCGAATTACTGGCGCAGGGCAAAGCTAATTTGCAAGCCCCTTGGCTCGGCCTTTCAGGGTTTTTCACGATTGCAGTCATGCTGTCACTGCTGATTTTCATCGGCGAGGCAGTGCGCGATGCCTTTGACCCCAGAAAGACATTGTCATGAGCAAAGTGGCACCCCTTTTACGCGTCGAGAACCTGCACGTGGGCTTTACCAATGACGGCCAGCACAGCGATGCCGTCAAACATATTAGCTTCGATATTGAGCGCGGCGAAACCGTCGGCTTGGTCGGCGAAAGCGGCTCCGGCAAGTCAGTATCTGCCCTATCAATCTTGAAACTTCTGCCCTATCCGGCGGCATTTCATAATTCGGGACGGATTATTTTTGACGGCGAAGACTTAACTGCTGTCTCGCAAAATCGCCTGCAAGAAATACGCGGCAATGATATCGCGATGATTTTTCAAGAACCTATGTCATCGCTGAACCCGCTACATAATATTGAAAAACAAATCTGTGAAATCATTCAATTGCACCGTGGCAGCACACGGGCGCAGGCGCGCGCTGAGACCATTGAGCTACTCGAACGGGTTGGTATTGATAATGCCGAACAACGCCTCGCCGCCCTGCCGCATGAATTATCGGGCGGACAGCGCCAACGGGTGATGATTGCCATGGCGCTGGCCAATCAGCCGAAATTATTGATCGCCGACGAACCGACCACCGCCCTTGATGTGACCATTCAAAAGCAAATTCTGGATTTGCTGCTCGACCTGCAAGCTGAAACTGGTATGGCGATTTTGCTGATCACTCATGATTTGGGCGTGGTACGCAAAATGGCTAAACGAATTTGCGTCATGCAGTCGGGCGAGATTGTCGAGGCCGGTGCACAGGCCGATATTTTCAACGCTCCGCAACATAATTATACACAACGCTTGTTGGAAGCCGAACCAACCGGCCTTTTAGAAACCCCGCCAAAGGGTGAAAATTTGGTGATAGCCGACAATATGAAAGTCTGGTTTCCTATGCAGCGCGGTTTATTGCGGCGCGTATATGATCATGTAAAAGCAGTCGATGATATTTCGTTCACCATTCCACAAGGTCAAACTCTTGGGGTCGTCGGCGAAAGCGGTTCCGGAAAAACCACATTGGGCCGCGCCATATTGGGACTGCAAAAAGCCACTGGTACAGCGTTGATTAACGGCACGCAGGTGCTCAATACCAATAAAGCGGAAAGGCGCGCCCTCAGGCGGCAAATGCAAATCGTTTTTCAAGACCCTTATGGGGCACTCAGCCCGCGCATGTCGGTCAGCGAGATTATTGCCGAGGGCCTGCGACTTCATGAGCCAGAATTGACGGCCGCGGAACGACTGCAAAGAGTCAGAGATATTTTACGCGAAGTAGAGCTGGATCCGGACACGGCCAATCGCTATCCGCATGAGTTTTCCGGCGGACAACGCCAGCGTATTGCCATTGCACGGGCGCTGATTTTGCAACCACGGTTTATCGTTCTCGATGAGCCAACCAGCGCTCTCGACCGGTCCGTTCAGGCACAAATTATTGATATGCTGCGCCGCCTGCAGGTTGAAAAAGGGCTGACCTATTTATTCATCAGCCATGATTTGAAAGTGGTGCGGGCATTGGCCCATCAGGTTATGGTGATGCAACATGGCAAATGCGTCGAATATGGGCCGACGGCGGAGATTTTCGATGCGCCGCAAAACCCTTATACGCGCCAGTTAATTGAAGCGGCGCTGGATACAGGCGGCACCAATGGTTAAGAAAGACGCTTGATGGCACGCACTGGCCCAGCGATTTTTTCAATGCGGGCACAGGCTGTGGCAAAGTCTTCTTGGCAAACATTCATGGTTGTTGCATTGGCGTGTAATAAATTTTTGTCATCGCTCATCAGGCCGACATGGCCCTTCCAAAACACCAAATCGCCAGCTTGAGCCGTTTCGACCGAGCGCCCAAGGACTTGCTCTTGCATGTCGCTATCGCGAGGACAGGCGAGCCCACATTGCATCAGGATGGTTTGCACCAAGCCCGAACAATCCAGCCCCGTGCTTTCGCGCCCGCCCCAAAGATACGGCATGCCAATGAACTGTCGCGCCACAGCGACATAATCTTTCTGCCAATCACCAATCGCGGCGACATGCGCATCAAAAATATAGGCGCCATTGCTGAGCTCATAAAATGGTGGCTTATGGGCAACAATCGTCAGCCGCGCACCGCAAGAAATCGCCATTAGCGGACGCGATTTAATATCCGCATCGGTGTAAATAAAACTGCGCAAAGCCGTCAGATAATGTGTCGGTTTCTCACTGACACCAAGGTCTTCGCTGAGCACATAGCCGACATAATCGTCGCTTTGCGACTGCCCCCAAGACCACACGCCTTGCGTATCATAGACCCGAATCAGCTCACCAAATAACAGCTGACTATCTTGCATAGCGCCATGCGCGGCGGCGCGGCGCAAGGCACTCACGGGAGCGATGACTTGATAGTCGGTGCCCTTGACATAGCGCGGCGCATCAACTTCGCCACGCAAATGGTCAGCCGCCAAATCATCGCGCCACGGATTAAGGCGCGGGTCAGGTTTCGTCATATCCTTCAGGGGCTTAACCAAACTTCTCTTCCACATAACTATAGATGCTGCGCAAAGCCTGTGCCTCACCGCCCACGGGGCGCCCGACACGCGCCTTGACGTTCCACGCATACACATCGCAATGCATCCACGAGGTCGTCGGTTCGACGAATTTCGACAAGAATAAAGCGGCGGTAATTGAGCCAGCCATCGGCGAATTGGAAATATGATTTACATCAGCAATTTGGCTCTCCAGCCAGCCTTGATAGCCAGCCCACAGTGGTAGCCGCCACATCGGATCATGGATTTCATGCGACCGCTGCTGAAGGTCTGCGGCGAGCGCGTCATCATGGGTATAAAACGGCACCACTTCCGGCCCCATGGCGACACGCGCCGCGCCGGTCAAAGTAGCGAAATCGACCATCAAAGCGGGGGTTTCGGTATCGGCTTCGGCCAACATATCGGCCAAAATCAACCGCCCTTCAGCATCCGTATTGCCAATCTCGACACTCAAACCCTTGCGGCTTGGCAACACATCGCCTGGCCGAAAAGCGTCTGGGCCAATGGCATTTTCGACCGCCCCAACCACCAGACGCAATTGAATATCAAATCCGGCGGACATCAGCGCATCGGCAAGGGCAATGGCGATCGCCGCCCCGCCCATGTCTTTTTTCATCAGCTCCATATAATTACCCGGCTTCAAATTCAATCCGCCCGTGTCAAAACACACACCCTTGCCGACCAATGTGACGCGCGGCGCGTCGGCGCGCCCCCAGCGCAGATCAAGCAAGCGCGGCGCTTGCATAGCAGCCCGGCCAACCGCGTGAATCAAAGGATAATTCTGCGCCAACAGCTCATCGCCAACAATCGCCGTGAAACTGGCATTATGGGTTTGAGCCAAATCTTCAACCAGATGATGCAAAACCTCAGGCCCCATATCGGCAGCCGGCGTATTGATCAAATCGCGGGTCATGTAAATCGCCCTATTAAGCCGCGCGAGACGGGCCAAATCTGTCTCTTTCGACACCACAAGTTGCGGCCACTCGCTGGCTTTTGGGGATGATTTATATGTTGTGAAACGATAGCACCCAAGGGCCCATGCTAGGGCGGCATTGGCGGCCACCGCAGCTGGCGCGCCATCTGCCAAGCGATAGGCACCGGGTGGCAATTTGGCCGGTAGCGCCGCTAACGCCATCGCATCGGCTTGCGTACCGACTCCCAATAATACGCCGCTGAGACCACCGGCACTATCGGGCAGAAGTAAAATCTCGCCAGCACTGGCTGAAAAATTTGTCGTTTCAGCCCACGCTAAACTGGCGCCGCTCTCGTCATTCTTCCACGCGGCAAAATCGCTTGGCGTCATACAGCGAATGAGACAAGCAGGCTTACCTTTATCAACCAGATAAATAGCTTGTGGCTCGCGATGAGAAAAAACCATGAAACGCCCCTAAAATTGGAGATGATGATTTATCGCGAGATTTGTCCGTGATCAATAACCAACTCAGTACCCGATACATAAGATGACGCATCAGAAGCCAAAAATACAACCCCTTGGGCTATCTCCGCCGGTTGCCCCGCACGGCCTCCAGGAACGCTAACAGCACTGAAAGTGTTAATGTCAATTTTATTGGCACCCTCAGCCATCAAATCCGGGTTTTGCGCGGCAATAGATGCGATTTCCTTGCCCCAAATCTCTGTGTCGATAAGCCCGGGATGTACTGAATTCACCCGAATGTTAAATCCGGCATCGGCGCATTCCATGGCGCAGGCTTTACTGAACAAGCGCACCGCGCCCTTGCTGGCACAATAGCCAGCTAGACCGGCCGCCCCAACCATGCCTGCAATTGATGAGATATTAATAATCGAACTCGGGCCAGTTTCTGCCATCAGCGGAATGCCATGTTTGGTGCCAAGAAACACGCCATCGATGTTGACCGCATTTTGACGGCGGAAATCCTCAAGGCTCATTTCTGTAACCATGGCACCCACGGCAATGCCAGCATTATTGACCAGAATATTCAGGCCGCCTTCATGGGCGCGAATATCGTCATAAACCGATTGCCAAGCACTTTCACTGACCACATCATGGGCCAGAGCACGCGCCTGCCCGCCATTGGCGACAATTTTCTCTGCCGCCTCTGACACGCGAGCGGCATCAATATCCGTCATAATCACGCGGGCTCCGGCGTCAGCAAGAGCCGTCGCGCACGCCAAACCAATACCCGTTGCCGCACCGGTAACTAAGGCAATTTTGCCCGTACAATCATTGAGCATTTTTTAGCCTTTAATTTTGACCATCATTTTCGTGTAACCCTTCACAAATGAAGAGTGCGAGAATGTCGGCTTACCAATGACTTCAATCTTTTCAAAACGCTTCAGCATTTCCTGCCACAAAATTTGCAACTGTAGCTCAGCAAGGCGGTTGCCGAAGCAACGGTGAATACCAAAACCGAATGAAATGTGATTGCGTGCATTCGGACGATCAACAATCAACTCGTTTGGCCGCTCAAATTTGCGCTCATCACGGTTGCCTGACACGTACCACATGGCAACTTTGTCGCCCTTTTTAATGGTCTGGCCGTGCATTTCATAATCTTCCAAAGCTGTACGACGCATATAAGCCAATGGTGTTTGCCAGCGGATAATTTCGGCCACGCCATTAGGCACCAGATCAACATTTTGCTTCATTTTATCCCATTCAGATGGGAACAAGTTTGTCGCATAAATGCTGGCTGACATGGAGTTGCGTGTGGTGTCGTTGCCGCCAACAATCAGCAAGATCAAATTGCCGAGATATTCCAGCGGATCCATATTGCGAGTTTCTTCGCCATGCGCCAGCATTGAAATCAAATCAAAGCTTGGCTCTGCATTGACCCGCTCGTTCCACAAACGTGTGAAATATTCGAGACATTCATAAAGCTCAGCGCGGCGCTGTTCTTCACTTTCAACCAAACCGGTTTCAGGGCCGGCCGTGGCAACATCTGACCAACGTGTCAGCTTGCGGCGATCTTCAAATGGAAAATCGAACAAAGTTGCCAACATCATGGTGGTCAACTCAATCGAAACTTTGTCGACCCAATCAAATTCTTCATTGATTGGCAGGCTATCCAACACGCTGATGGTGCGCTCGCGAATAAGCGTCGACATTTGCGCCAGACTTTGTGGCGATACAGCCGGCGCAACAGTTTTGCGTTGCACATCGTGTTTTGGCTGGTCCATGGCGATAAACATCGGCAGAGTGAAGTCATCATCTGGGTCTGGTAAAACAATCGTTGGCTCAGATGAAAACGCCTTGTGGTTGGTGTCAATCGCCATGATATCGTCATAGCGGGTTACCGACCAATAAGAACCAACACCGCGCGAATTCTCTAGGCGGAACGGTGATTCCCATGGCGTTTTGCAGAAATGAAGCGGCGCTTCATTGCGCATGCGTTCGAAAATCGGCCAATAATCTTGATTGTCCCAAAGATTAGGATTGGATACATCCAAATTCTCTAAAGGTGTCGAATAAGCATAATCTTCTGCTTCAGATGTCGACATTTTAATTGCTTCACTCATTTTTTCCTCCTCGGAGACGAATTATTCGGTTTCACAATTTGTACCAAACTCAATCTCAATTGCTGACTTATGATTAAATGACGCCAGCGTCATAAAAATTTAACCACGCAAATTATACTGCCGCAAGTTCTTTTCATTGAAATACACATGTTTTCGCGCCAGCCCACTTGCCCGAAGTGACCAGCTCTTTTAGGGTGTTCCTACACGGGGGTCCGGGCGACCGGTGAGACCATACCCTTTGTACCTGTTTACGGATTATGCCGCTGCAGGGAGTGTCTTGCAAAATCTTGCGCCACTTTCTGCTACTGACCCGCGATTTTCATGTCGCACGTTGAGGAAGGACTCACAAATGTCTCAGGCCAAAGATTTTTCGGCGCAAAACGCACAAGTCGACGCCGCATCCATTGCCCCCTTGCCAAATAGCGAGAAAATATATGTGACCGGCGCGCGCGACGATATTCGCGTGCCAATGCGCAAAATTACCCTCGACGAAACGCCGACCGATATGGGAGGCGAGGTCAATCCGCCAATTTTTGTTTACGATACATCAGGCCCCTATACCGACCCCAAAGCGACAATTGACATTCGCAAAGGGCTGGCACCTGTGCGGGCAAGCTGGATTGACGAACGCAATGACACGGAATTACTCGATGGGCCAACCAGCGCTTTTGGCCAATCGCGGCTGGAAGACGATAAATTGGCGGCGCTGCGGTTCGACCTATCACGTCAGCCACGGCGCGCCAAAAGCGGCAAAAATGTCACCCAAATGCACTATGCCAGACAAGGTATTGTAACGCCGGAAATGGAATTTATCGCCGTGCGCGAAAACCAAAACCGCACCACCTATTTGCAAAGCCTGAGCGAAACCGGCACTCGTGGCGAACGTATGGCGAAAATGATGATGACCCAACATCCGGGCCAATCATTTGGCGCCAACATGCAAGAAGAAATCACCGGTGAGTTTATTCGTCAGGAAGTGGCGCGTGGGCGGGCTATTATTCCAGCCAATATTAATCACCCTGAAAGCGAACCAATGATTATTGGCCGCAATTTTCTTGTCAAAATCAATGGCAATATTGGCAATTCAGCCGTCAGCTCATCGATTGGCGAAGAGGTCGATAAAATGACTTGGGCCATTCGCTGGGGGTCTGACACGATTATGGATCTGTCGACCGGCAAACATATTCATGAGACGCGCGAGTGGATTTTGCGCAATGCGCCAGTGCCCATCGGCACAGTGCCGATTTATCAAGCGTTGGAAAAAGTCGATGGCAAGGCCGAAGAGCTAACCTGGGATATGTTCCGCGACACGCTGATTGAACAGGCCGAGCAAGGGGTTGATTATTTCACCATTCACGCTGGCGTGTTGTTGAAATATGTGCCGCTAACCGCAGAGCGCATGACCGGTATTGTCTCACGCGGCGGCTCTATAATGGCCAAATGGTGCTTGGCTCATCATCAAGAAAGTTTTCTTTACACTCATTTCGAAGAAATTTGCGAGATTATGAAAGCCTATGATGTTTCCTTCTCTTTAGGAGATGGACTGCGCCCGGGGTCGATTTGGGACGCAAATGACGCGGCCCAATTGGGCGAGCTGGAGACCCTCGGCGAGCTGACGCAAATTGCTTGGCAACATGATGTGCAAGTTATGATTGAAGGGCCCGGTCACGTGCCCATGCAGCTGATTAAGGAAAATATGGACAAGCAACTGGAATGGTGTGACGAAGCGCCGTTTTATACGCTTGGCCCGTTAACCACTGATATTGCACCGGGCTATGACCACATCACCTCAGCCATTGGGGCGGCGCAAATTGGCTGGTATGGCACCGCCATGCTTTGCTATGTAACGCCAAAAGAGCACCTTGGCCTGCCAAATAAGCAGGACGTGAAAGACGGGATTATCACCTATAAATTGGCGGCCCATGCGGCGGATTTGGCGAAGGGCCACATTGGCGCACAAATTCGTGACAATGCTCTGTCAAAGGCGCGCTTCGAATTTCGCTGGGAAGACCAGTTCAATCTATCGCTCGATCCCGATACAGCGCGCGCCTATCACGATGAGACACTGCCCAAGCAATCCATGAAAGTGGCACATTTCTGTTCCATGTGTGGGCCGCATTTTTGTTCCATGAAAATCACTCAGGATGTCCGCGAATATGCTACCAAGCTCAATATGTCACCAGAGCAAGCGCTGGAGGCGGGCATGGAGCAAAAGTCGACCGAGTTCAGAATTGGCGGGGCTGAGGTTTATAAAAAAGTCTAAGCCTATTTCCAGCCACGCGGGTTTTCACTCATTTCGGCATTGCGTGCGTCCAGAACAGCTTTCAACCGCGCTGCAATGTCGGGCCGTCGATTGGTCACATCATAAGCCTCTTGCGGATCGTTTTTGAGATCGAAAAGAAACGGCCCCATACTCGGCCAAATCGGAATTGAAATCGGATCCGTGGCATAGACTATTGGTTTGGCATCACGGTATTTGTGCCGCTCATCGCGCACCGCCATCAACGTGCCAGCACCATAAAAATATAGCGCTTCATGCGGGCTGTCACCGCCGCGCAAAGTGGCGCTTAAAGAACGGCCATCAAGCACTCGGTCATCAGGAGCTGGCAGGTCAAGCTCTTGCAAAAGCGTCGGCAATAAATCTGTGCCCATGGCCATGGCTGACGACACGCGCGGCGCTAATTGGGCTGGCCAATGGGCGATGAAGGGCACATGCATGCCGCCATCAAATGTCTCGCCTTTACGGCCACGTGAGCTGGCCTCGCCACTGGCGCGCCCTTCCCACCATGGACCATTATCGCTGGTGATGATGATCAGCGTATTGTCAAAACGCCCGCGTTTTTTCAAAGACGCAACAACACGCCCGACCGTATAATCAAGCCCCTGCACGACATCGCCATAAAGACCAGCGTCCGAGCGCCCGTGTTCATGCGCGGCGGCGTAAAGCGGCACATGCGGGAAATTATGCGCGAAATATAAGAACATTGGTTTGTTGCGCGGCGCAGCGGCGATAAATTCTTCCGCCTTATCGCCATAAATTTGATTGAGCTGAGTCTGGTCAACCGGTGCCGCCACCGCCAGTTTTTCGCCAGCCCCATGGCGTCCTTCATGCAAATTAAAAGGGGTCATATCATTGGAATGATAAGTGCCAAAAAAATTGTCGAAACCAAATTCTGTCGGAATTGATTGATCGTGGTCACCCATATGCCATTTGCCGACCATGGCTGTGTGATAGCCGGTCGCGCGCAAAACATCAGCAATGATAATTTCTTCACGCGGCAGGCGTACCGGATTATTGAAAAGACGATTAATGCGATCCACCGCATGACCGGTTGGAAACGGCACCGCCGTCAACCCATTGCGCGGCGCCAAACGGCCAGTCAACATGGAGGCGCGCGACGGCGAACAAACTGGCGACGGGGCATAATAATTCTCCAACACCACGCCATGGCGCGCCAGCGCGTCAATATGCGGGGTTTTGATCATATTATTGCCCGTGAAACCAAGGTCGCCATAACCAAGGTCGTCGAATAAAATCACCACCACATCAGGGCGCGCCATATTTTGTTGGGCTTGTTCAGCAAGGCCGGACAGATAGGCCTGTTTCGATTGCATGCGGGCAGCATCATCGAGCTGCTCATAAGTCGCCAATTTGATGACGACGTAGCCAATGAAGAAAACCACCAAAAACGCAGGTAGAGAGAGTATCAGGGCGAGCCGTCGGCCCCAGCGTTTGATGGCTTGCTTCATCGCTATTTCCCCAAATTAACTTCCAGATGCGAAATCGCATGAACAAAATTATTTGGTGCATGACGTTGATTGCCAGTCCAATGCACATTCGGGAACCGATCCAGAATACGTGAATAGGCGGTTTGCAATTGCATAATGGCAATACGCTGACCGAGACACACATGGGGGCCGGTACCAAAAGCCAAATGGTCGCCGGCATTCTTGCGGTGTATGTCCATTTGGTCGGGGTTTTCAAAAACCTCAGGGTCGCGATTGGCGGCGCCATACCACATTAAGACTTTCTCGCCCGGCATGATGGTTTGCCCCGAAAATTCGCTTTCAACCTTGGCTGTGCGGCGCATATACATGACTGGCGACACAAGGCGTAAGGCTTCCGGCACCAGTTTTGATACGAGATCAGGCTGGTCGATAAGCATCTGCTTTTGCTCAGGAAATTGCGTTAGCAACCGCATGGTGCCCGACAAAGAATTCCGCGTCGTATCATTACCGGCAAAAATAATCAGCAGCCAAGACCCGTCAAGATAGGATTGATCCATGGGCTCGCCATCAACTTGCGTGGTGGCAATAACGGTCAGCAAATCATCGCGTGGGTTTTTGCGCCGATCGGCCAGAATTTTTTGACCAAATCTAAACATCTGGCGAATATTCCAGAGAAATTTGGCGACAAATAACGGCGAAATATTGGCATCAGGGTCGGTGGTAATATATTGCGCCAATTCCAGATAATGCATCCATTTGACAATTTTTGGACGATCCTTTTCGTCAATGCCGAGCATTTCGCACAATGTATAAAGCGGCAGCCATTCAGAAAAATTAGTGACCATATCAACCTTGCCGTCATTCTTGGCGGCCAGTGCTTCCATATTATCAAGCAGGCGATCGACCTCGCCCTCAACGCGTTTTTGCAATTGCCCAACATAATCCGGCGTGAAGAAAGAGCGATGCGACATGCGCAGCGGAATATGAAACGGCTGATCCATATTGATCATGCTATCCAGCGCCGCCGCCCGCAGACGTTTCGGGCCCGACGATTTCTCGCTGTAGCCCATCAAAATTCCACCCTCTTGCGATGAAAAAGATTTGGCGTCGAGGTCGCATTTTTTTACATCTTCATAACGCGTCAATGACCAAAAGCCTGCGACATCAGAAGTTTCAGGCGGTTGCCACCACGATACTGGGGCGGCGGCGCGCAATTTATGAAAATATTCGTGCGGCTGACCGACCGCTTCAAAACCCTTAATGTCCAACAAGTCGAAACCCTCGGGCACTTGATATTTGATATGCGGTGGGCGGTATGAATTATTTTCTGCGGTAATGGTCTGCGATAAAGGGTCCACGACTTCTCTCCTCAATTGAGCGCACAGCATATCGCCTAAGAAGCCTCAAACTCAAGTGAATTCAGAATATCTGTCAGCCGTCCTTATTCCAGTCTGAGCCACAGTCTGGAATGTGGGTTGATCAATCATAAACCACGGTAATTTTGCCAAAATGTGCGCCTGATTGCTGATAAGCAAAAGCATCAGCAAGGTTTTCTAGGCTGAAAGATTTATCAATCACTGGCTGCAAACCGCTGGCATCAATGGCGGCAATCATATCCAATTGTTGCTGCCCACTGCCAACAGCAATGCCTGTAAGGCGCAAATGCTTGCCAAAGACAATCGGCAAAACAATCTCTGTGCTAAAGCCGCCCAGCACGCCAATCAATGAAATATTACCGCCCATTTTGGCCGCGGCAATCGAGTGTTTCATCGTCGCATCGCCGCCAGCATCCAGCACATGGTCAACACCACCGCCCGAATGTTTGGCAATCGACGCGCCCCAATTCTCATCGGTTTTATAATTGACCACATGGTCGGCACCCAAAGCCTTTAGTTTTTCTAGTTTCTCATCGCTTGATGAGGTCGCATAAACATAAGCGCCGGCAGCCTTGGCGATTTGCAGACCGAAAATTGACATGCCGCCTGTGCCCTCAACCAATACGGTGTCGCCAGCCTTAAGCCCACCTTCACTAACCAAACCGCGCCAAGCCGTCAAAGCCGCGCAGGGCAAAGTGGCGGCCTGCTCAAAACTATAGCCAACCGGCATTTTGGTGAGGGCCGTGGCCGCCACACATTGTCGCTGGGTGGCCGTGCCAAAAATCGTATCGCCAGTGACAGCGGCTGTGTTTTGCGGCGTCGGATGGCCGTTCATCCAATTTGGGAAAAACAAGGACATCACTTTATCGCCCTTTTGCCATTGGCTAACCCCCTCGCCGACGGCGATGATTTCGCCGGCCCCATCGGACATTGGAATTTGATCTTCGACAACCGGTATCGCCCCGAGAGCGACCAATAAATCGTGATAGTTAAGCGAACTGGCTTTCCAATTGACGCAAACTTCACCAAATCCTGGCGTGCAATCAGCGGCGTCGACAAAGGTTAAATTTTCTAACCCACCTGGCTTTTTAAGAATGATTTTTTTCACGATGACTCCTATCGTCGATCAACATTTGTTTCAGAGAAGCGTGGGTTTCGCCGGTGGTTACCCCGAGCAAAGCCAACGCCATATCATTGCGCCGAATGCGCCGTAATTGGTCGTCGTTAATCGCGCCAATGGCCCATTCGGCGACGACGCCGCGCGCACGAGCATAAATGCGACCAGCGATATAATGCGAGTCGATCCAGTCGACTAAATCGCCTTGTTGTTTAATTTCATCAATCGCTTCGCCAATGGCTCTTTGCGCCGCACTTAATGAGTCGCTGGCCACCCGCCCCGCCCGCGTGAGATAAACTGACAATTCACCATTCTCGAGGATCATATCGACATTCTTGCCATCAATAAAAAGGATCCGCGTCAGACCGCGACTGTTAGATGGGTAGATAATATTGTCATAATGTTGAAGAAATACCTCTTCGCCTGCGGCCTTCAGCAGACCATCCTTATTGCCGAACTGATTGTAAAGTGTCGGCACTGAAACGCCGCAAAAAGCCGCCAAGTCGCGAATGTTCAGAGCCTTAATACCATTTTGACGAATTAAATCTCTGGTCTTAGCTAAAATTTGCTTGCGGCGCTGGTCCTGCCGCTCAGGCGAAATGGGCATATTTAAACTTTCTTGATAATGTTCCATTTATGCGCCCAAAAGAGAACGGCGTCAATGTTCCGCCTGTACCGCGCATATAATTGAAACGTGTTAAATTTTATGGACAAACTTGGGGTAGCTGGTTAGGTTGAACTATGTTTTGAACCGAATCAAATTCTGGCTTTTGCCAAACAGCTTCGGTTTCGAGTTTCATGTGGCGTCTCGATAGCTCTCCCTATCTTTTTCGAGGCCATATGAGCCGGTCGGTCTGTCCCCAGACCGGCCGGCATTTTTTTAGCGCAATCGCCATTTTACGATTATAGTGCAGCGACAAGTCGTCCCTAGCTTATCGGAGCGACTGAGCAAGATATGGGGAAAAATATCATGAAAGCCTTAAGTGTAAGTGAGTTGGCTGAAGATTTCGCTGGTTGTTCGATTGTCGACATCGACCGTCCAACTCCCCAAAAGGGGCAAATTTTGGTGCAAATTCGTGCCGCCGCCATTGGCTTTCCTGACTTGCTTATGACCCAAGGGCTTTATCAGCACAAACCAAACCTGCCTTTTATCCCGGGCACGGAAATCGCCGGTGATATTATTGCGCTTGGCGATCGGGTTGAAGGTTTTACCGTTGGGCAAGCCGTGGTGGCCAGCAAATTGGGCGGCGGTTTGGCCGAATATGGGGTTTTTGAAGCCGCCACCAGCCGCCTGAAACCAGATAATTTAAGCTATGCGCAAGCCGCCGCGACCACCAGCGCCTATTTGACGGCCTATGTGTCATTGGTGCGGCGCGGTTATTTGCAAAAGGATGAATGGCTTTTGGTGCATGGCGCTGCCGGTGGGGTTGGGCTAGCAGCAGTTGATTTGGCGCATCATTTGGGTGCAAAAGTCATTGCCGTCGCCTCATCAGATGAAAAACTGGCGAAAATCAAGGCCCATGTGCCGGTTGAAGCGGCGCTTAATTCACAAAATGGATTCCGCGAACAAGTCAAAGAAATCACTGGCGGCATGGGTGCCGATGTTATTTATGATCCGGTCGGCGGCGACGTGTTCGACGAAAGCGTCAGATGTATTGCCTGGGGGGGACGCTTGCTTGTCGTCGGCTTTGCTTCAGGGCGAATTCCTAATATTTCCGCCAATATGCCGCTGATTAAAGGGTTTAGTGTGGTTGGCGTGCGGGCCGGTGAATATGGCCGCCGCGCACCACAAGCCGGTATCGAAAATATGGCCGCCGTGTGGGATTTAGCGGCGCAGGGCAAGATTACCCCCTATGTCGATTGTGAACTACCACTGAGCCAATGGCGCAACGCTTTTGCGCGGATGGAAAACCGTCAACTGGTCGGCCGCGTGATTGTAGACCCGAGCCGTTTTTAGTCAGTTTTTTTACTCACATAGGCGGCGTTGATTAATGCTTGACTTGCGCAGGCGGCTTTGTATATTCGCCGCTTGTCAGGGCTGGGTTTCAGCCCTTTTGAGATTATACAGACGTGTGGCAAAAACACGGCGATTTAGATAAAGGCAACAGAACGATGTATGCAGTAATTCGCACCGGCGGGAAACAATACCGCGTCAGCAAAGATGATGTCATTGCTGTGGAACGTCTCGAAGGCAACGCAGGTGATAAAGTCACGTTTGACGATATTCTGATTGTCGGCGAAGCTGGTAAAGAGCCTACAATTGGTGCACCTACGGTAACCGGTGCAAGCGTTAAGGCAGAAGTTTTGGGTCAAGATCGGGCCGATAAAATTACTGTCGTAAAGTTTAAGCGGCGGAAAAATTATCACCGCACCAAGGGTCACCAGCAACACCAGACTGTTGTAAAGATCACCGATATTTCAGCTAAAGCGGCAGCCAAAAAAGCGGCGCCGAAAAAAGCTAAAGCAGATGAAAGCGCCGATGCGGGCGCAAGCGAGGAGTAGAATAAATGGCTCATAAAAAAGCTGGCGGTTCATCCCGCAACGGTCGCGATAGCGCCGGACGCCGTCTTGGCGTGAAAAAATTTGGTGGCGAGCACGTCATTCCAGGCAACATCATTATCCGTCAGCGCGGCACCAAATGGCACCCGGGCGAGCATGTCGGCATGGGTAAGGACCACACAATCTTTGCCGTTGTCGAAGGCAATGTAACTTTTGCTCAAACCCGTGGTGGCCGGACGACTGTATCCGTCACACCACTGGCTGAAGCAGCAGAATAACGGGCCGGCGGCCCGTAACGGGTGGCCAGCTGAAATTCAGGGAGATGGGCCACCATCTCCCTTTTTTCATGCCTGTAAGGCAGCCGTGAAGTTTTAATTTGAACAACACGAGCAAACACGTAAATTAGAAGGCGTTCAGACAGGGCGCGCATACGGCCATAATGGCCATTAGGCCTGAACATGGCCAAAGAGGTAAGACGATGAAATTTCTCGATCAGGCGAAAGTCTATATTCGCTCTGGCGATGGCGGGGCTGGGTGCATTAGCTTCCGGCGCGAGAAATATGTTGAATTTGGCGGCCCCGACGGCGGCGATGGTGGCCGGGGCGGTGATATTATTGCCGAATGTGTCGACGGGCTAAACACGCTGATTGACTATCGCTACCAGCAGCATTTCAAAGCCAGCACCGGCGTTCATGGTATGGGGAGCAACCGCACCGGTGCCGATGGCCAAGACCGTATCTTGCGCGTGCCGGTCGGTACGCAAATTTTTGCCGAAGACAATGAAACGCTGATTGCCGATTTAACCGAAATTGGCCAGATTGAAATCCTTGCCAAGGGCGGCAATGGCGGCTTTGGAAACACCCATTTCAAAGGCCCCGTTAATCGCGCGCCGCGCCATGCCAACCCCGGCCTTGAAGGTCGCGAGGCTTGGATATGGCTACGCCTTAAGTTAATTGCTGATATTGGTTTGATTGGTCTGCCGAATGCTGGCAAGTCCACCTTATTGGCCAATGTCAGTCGCGCGCGGCCAAAAATTGCTGATTATCCTTTTACCACATTGCACCCCAATTTGGGAGTCGTTGGCGCGCGTGGGCGCGAATTTGTCATGGCGGATATTCCTGGTCTCATTGAGGGTGCCAGCGAAGGCGCCGGCTTGGGCCATCGCTTCCTCGGCCATGTTGAACGCTGTGCCGTTTTGCTGCATTTGGTCGATGCGACGCAAGAAGATTTGGTCGGCGCTTACCAAATTATTCGCAATGAATTGGCCGCTTACGATGACGGCCTGTCGCAAAAGCAAGAAATTGTCGCCCTGACAAAATGCGATGCGCTGACCGATGAAATATTGGCTGAAAAACTGGCAACACTACAAGCCGTTTGCGACACGCCCGTCCGACAAATTTCAGCCGTAACCGGCCTCAATATGCAAGAGCTCAATGACACACTTTTAGGCATCATTGACAATAAGGGCAAACCTGCATCAGACAGTCCATTCCCGTCAGACGACGCTGATGATGACGCCCCTTGGCACCCGCTAGCTCAGGGCTCGTGACGATGCGTGCCGAAGTTTCCAATGCTAAAATTCTGGTCGTCAAAGTCGGCTCATCGCTGCTGATTGATGGCAATCAACTCAACCGGACATGGTTAGCCGCGCTGGCCGCTGATTTGGCGCAAGCGCGGGCCAATGGACAACAAATTATTGTTGTGTCATCGGGCGCCGTGGCGCTTGGCTGCGCCGCCCTGGGCTTATCGCGCGACACGCTCACACTTGAACAAAGCCAAGCAGCGGCGGCCACCGGACAGATTGATCTGGCGCATGGCTGGAAAGAGGTTTTGCAACCACTTGGTCTGTCAGCGGCGCAAATTTTATTGACCCTTGAGGACACAGAGCAAAGGCGCCGCTATTTGAACGGTCGGCGGACATTGCAAAGCCTGCTCGATTTAGGTGCCATTCCAATTATCAATGAGAATGACACAGTGGCCACGCAAGAATTGCGTTATGGCGACAATGACCGCTTGGCCGCCCGCGTTGCCGGTATGATTTCTGCCGATTGCCTGATCTTATTTTCTGATGTCGACGGGCTCTACACCGCCGCCCCGGGGAAAGACGCCTCGGCTGAATTAATCACCGAAATCGACGTGGTTGATGAGGCGGTCATGGCCATGGCAGGCGGTTCCAATAGTGATTATGGTTCTGGCGGCATGGTCACCAAACTGGAAGCCGCACGTATTGCTATGCAAAGCGGCTGTCACATGGTTTTGGCCGATGGCCGCATGCATAATCCTTTGGTCGCGCTGTCACAAGGCGCCGCTTCAACGCTTTTTAAAGCGCATGAAAACCCACGTTCGGCACGGCAAAACTGGATTGGTGGCAATCTCAAGCCGCGCGGTAGCTTACATATTGATGCTGGTGCCTGCGCCGCTTTGCAGGCCGGTAAGTCGCTGTTGCCGATTGGCGTGACGGCAATTGATGGCGAGTTTGAACGCGGCGATTGCGTGGCGATTATCGGCCCCGACGGTGTCGATATGGCGCGCGGCCTCACCGCCTATGCCAGCGCTTCAGCAGACCGCATTATTGGCCGGCAAAGTTCAGAAATCGTCTCACTCTTAGGCTATAATGGTCGCTCTGAAATGATCCACCGCGATGATTTAGTGATGAGCCAAACGACAAGCCACGGCCAAACGGCAAGCAACGGCCAAACGACAAGCAACGGAAAGTAATCGATATGTCAGATAGAAAAGCAGATAATCAGGCAGAGTTACAAACCCTTATGCTCGATATTGGCGCCAAGGCGCGCGCCGCTGCACGGCAATTGGCGATTAGTCACACCTCGGTCAAGAATCAGGCCTTGCAAAACGCCGCCAATGAATTGCGTGCCGCCGCCGACGATATTCTCGCCGCCAATGGGGAAGATATGAAATTGGCGCAAGCCGAAGGCGTTAATCAGGCCCGCCTCGACCGTATTATGCTGGATGAAAATCGCCTTGAGGGCATCGCCAAGGCCATTGAAGCAATTATTGACCTACCCGATCCGGTCGGCCAGTCTTTGGCGCGATGGCAAGTGCCAAGCGGCCTTGATATCGACCGCGTGCGTGTGCCTTTAGGGGTTATTGGGGTGATTTATGAAAGCCGCCCGAATGTCACGGCTGATGCCGCTGCTCTGTGT
>ERZ887849.257-NODE-257-length-59397-cov-52.484059_pt1 | contig 59397 bp, 35 predicted proteins | sample MGYA00521267_ERZ887849 | MGnify/ENA primary metagenome ERZ887849 (study PRJEB32303, sample SAMEA104408601) | aquatic metagenome | biome: Brackish water; feature: Pelagic; material: water | place: Baltic Sea | collected 2014-06-06T16:11:00 | depth 2,863 m ... | reverse complement strand
ACAAAGGCAAATCCTCACACAACATTTTTCCGGGACAGAAGACCTGTCTCAAATAACCTTAACCCGCGCCCACTAATTCTACGGAACTTCATACAGCCTAATTCGTCGCTTGCTTGCGGCTCTGTTGGTTTGGTGTAGTTGTTGATGGTGCGGCTGTGCTTTTGGAGTTGTCTGACGGGTAGTGCAGAAGCCTGTTCCCACCGAAATAAAGAGGCTGTCGATTTAATCAGCGCGAGCTCAAAACCTGTCAATGTGGCATTTTGAATTTGGTGGTTTCGTCCATCTCGTTGCGCAATTCTGAGTTGGGCGTTGTGAAATCAAAATCTCGGCACACTGAATTTATTTAATCGACAGCCTGATAAATTCGGTGGTGGACGACGATAGCTGCTTGGTAAAACTCTAACGAGGCTTCGCCTCAGACCATTCGAGCTGCAGCTCGGAAACGCGACTACGACGCTCAGAAAAGTTTACTCAACGTGAAAAGGTTCGCTGTTTTAAGAAGCCGGACAAACATAGCATTCGCTTTGCATGTTGAAGTGACGTCAAGATCTGTCCGCAGCGTACTACGCCGAAAACAGGAAGTAAAGGTGCCGCCCACTATGACTCAAGATCGCTGGTCAGGGAAGCTGCAGAGTCTCCGGCGATGTTCCAAGTTTCAGCCCACCTGTTCCTCAGGCAGCTTTTCACCGATCTTACCCCCGCGGCAGCACCGCGAACGGCTGCTTGACAACACAGCCGGAGGTTTACAGAATCACGACTGCGGATGTGAAAGGTGTGAATGGGCTCGCGTGGGGACAGCTTTCGGAAGCAAAACGGTGCTGTACTGGTTTAAGCATACTTAACAAGACCGGCGGCTGTTCGCTGATTCTGGGCAATCCAACAACGACGTTTTCTACACTTGCATCAGAATCCAATGGCTCAACGACAAACAAGTATTCTTCGGGAATTGTTTGGCATTGATGCCAGGTGCCTTGGAGTCTTTCGGATCGTGATCGCGTTGATCATTCTGGCAGACCTGTTGTTGAGATCGCCATTCATCGTGGAGAACTATACCGACGACGGTTTCCTTCCACGCGATCTTGTGAGTGCCCCAGACTGTTATTTGTCTTTGCAGATGCTGGACGGTTCTTACGCCTTTCAAGTTGGACACTTTATTCTGGCAGGAATTGGCGGGCTGATGCTACTGGTCGGCTTCCGCACTCGCACGGCAACCGCGATTTGCTGGTTGCTGACCGTTTCGTTGCACGCAAGAAACGCATTTGTGCTTGATGCTGGTGACGATCTGCTTCGATCGATGTTGTTCTGGAGTCTGTTTCTGCCACTGGGACTGAGGTACTCGATTGATGGACGAAAAAAAGTAGCCCAGAATCCGCACGTCGTACTTTCGGCAGCGAGTGCAGCTTTGTTATTGCAGTTTGCCTGTGTCTATTTCTTCGCGGGCTGGTTCAAGACCAGTGAAGAATGGGCGACCGGAACTGCCATTGAGTACGCTCTTGGGCAAAAGCTTTGGATTCGTCCGGTTGGGAACCTGCTTAGTCAATATCCGAATCTGTTGCGATATCTGACACGAGCGGTGGTGTGGTTCGAAATTGTCGCGCCGTTGTGCCTGTTCATCCCCTTCAAGACACGGTCCATCCGAATGTTTGTCATTCCGGCATTCTGGATGTTTCAGTTTGGACTTGCCATAACAATTCGCTTGCACATTTTTCCACTGATCACAGCGACTGCGACAATCCCATTCCTGTCTTCGGTGATCTGGCCAAATTCATTTGGGAACAACCTTGAAGCGGAAGGCACTGCCAAAACTGGTGCCCGAAAAGTTTCGAGGCGCGGACGAATCGCGTGGAATGCAACGCTGGCTGTATTGGCGGCGACCGCGATCTGCATACAAGCAGCGCATTTTGGAAAAAGCCTGTTGCCGACAGAAGAACGGATTGTGTCACTTATTGGGTGGAACGCGATTTGGTCGATGTATTCCAATACACCGAAGTACTTGTATCAGTTTTCAGCCGAAGCAACTTTGGCGAATGCAGAGACAATTGACCTCGTAAATTCTGAAGTGACAACCAGCGATCGCATGAGGACTCAGCAGCTGCACCAGTCGTACCGCTTCAGATACTTCTTGCAGATGGCATCGAGCGCATCACCTGACTTTACCTCCCGATATCTGGCACGGCTGGTGTATCGCTGGAATGAAACTCAAACAGCAGATCGCTTTGTCGTGCAAGGTCGGATCATCGGTACTTCAAAGGCCATACGAGACACCGCTCCAGTTGAGTCCACCGTTCTGGTGGAAATTGGATTCAGTCAAGCCGAAACTCGATAGCTGTGCCAGTGCAGAGAATCAGCAAGGAGCGATAATGTGTATTACTTTTCTCAGCCAACGAGATTGTTTCATTCGCCAAACGAAAGGCTGCTGCTGCTTGTTTTGACGATGGTTGATGAGCCGACAGAGTTGGTAGGCCGAATCAAGGTCCGGTGCGACGCTGCTCCGGCAATAGCGACGGAAACGACAACGATCGACTCACGCCTGCTGGAACTACGCCCACTTGTCCTGCGTACTTTCCCCATCGCGTGAATTGACAGGACTCAGCAGGCGAAAAGGATTTGTTTCGCCGGATCTAGAAAACGCTACCTGCTGAGGTACAACTGAAAAAAGCGATTACCAAAATGTAAAACATCGGTTGGTCGTTTAACGTTGTTCAACAGCAGAGACTAATCCCACACTATCCATGGAAAAAAGAATTTCCACTGCAGCACCTTGTTGCTGATGGGAGCATTTCCAGCCATCTCGGACTGCTTCCACATCAAAATCCGGAACCGGGTGAGGAACCAGAAGATGCCAGAGTGTGCAGACGATTCGAGCGTCATGTTCGTCATCAACGACGAAGTTGAAATCCCGTAGAAGTCCCACAAACTCCTCCACGAAGTTCTCATTTGTGATCTTCCAAACCTGAGCGTTTTCCTGACAGTTTACGATGTTGACCAGATCTCTGAACGGTGACGAAGGCCCTCCTACAAAAAAACGGCTCGAAAGCCGTAGTCTAACCCAATAGAAGCCAAGCGTTTCGAACGGTGAACCATTCAAGTTCTTGAATGCAGGGCCCAAGCGAATATGCTGACGCAAATCCTCTAGAGAGGCATCCGTTCTGATGTAAGATTGATCTCTCGTGATCTCGGTCAGATAGCTGTTTAGAAGTGCGGAGCATGGGCTGCCTTCTATGTCTGCTGGCAGTTGATATCGCGGGCTGATCGTCCACGAGCACCAGCTCGCCACGGCGATCAGTACAAGGCTTAACCCGATGCGATTCGTGATTCGAAGGTTACTCAAGCCGATGCCCCCATGTGCAGGTTACCCGAAGAATCGGCGGATCTTTGCGGCGAGGTTAACGCTCAACTAAAACAGGAAAGCCATTCTATTGAGCCAACGGGGCTGCGCCTGCTCGGAAAGGAGCGACCGAAGGCAGCTCCCTTCCGTTTAAGCTTGTCGCAGAGTCAATAGCGACGATTGGGCGACGACTACTGCGCCGACGATTTCATGGCCGCTTTGGCAACGGCAACGCATTCGCGGATATCGGCCAGTGGATTCTTAGGGTTTTCTTCGTACTCCAACGATAGAGCGCCGTTTGATGGGAAGCCAACTGACTGCAGAGAGCTGAAGACTTCTTCGACGTTCAGATGACCTTTGCCCAGAATGACGCCTTCGGACTTGTCCTGCATTTCTGCGAAGTCCTTCAGGTGAATTCCGTAAAGCCGACCTTTCAAAAGTCGAATGACTTCCGGCGCAGTTTGGCCAGACCGAATGTAGTGTCCCAGGTCGGCACAGGCACCAATCCGTTCGTCGTGTCCTTCAACGACGCGCAGCACATCAATGGCTTTGTTGTATCGATGGCGTGGCCCATGGTTGTGAATGGCAACTCGGATATCGAATTCCTTCACAAGATCATCAAGGTTGTCGAATGAATCAAAGTCCGGATCGGCCGTGATGCATGGAATGCCAAGCTTCTTTGCAAATTCGAAAATCGCTCGATTCTTGTCGGCATCCTTTGTCAGCTTGTTAACACCATGCGCCGAAATGGACATCCCCAAATCTTCCACCTTCTTTTTGGTGAGAGCGATTTCTTCGTCGGACGCATCGGTGCTTAACATGCCGCTGTAGAATTCGACTTGCTGAAAGCCGAGTTCGCTGGCATGCTTCAAGGCTGCGTCCACCTTGTAGCCTCGCAGGGAATACAACTGAATGCCAAGTTTCGGCTGCCCCGGTTCTGCCGCCATGGCTAGTTTTGAATATCCTCCCAACGCTGCGGCTACTGTGATTGCAGAAGTTGTTTGCAGAAAGCTGCGTCGACTGTGTTGTGTCATCGATGGTTCTCGTTAAGGCGTGAATAAGCCGAAATTGGTGCAACCTGCAGTTTATGCAGCAGAGCAACAAGTCTCAAGCAGTAACACCGAATACAGTCTTACTCAAAAGGATGCACGCACGGAGCGCGCATCATTGCTCGTAGCGACAACGGAGCGGCTCGGCGATTAGAACTTCCATGTCTTCCGGCCATCCACGCCACCGGGTCAAGGGCGAAGCCCTTGTTAGGTAATTGCCGCTGACGTGCATTTTCAAATGCATCGGCAATGCTGAGTTTGGTAGTGAGGCCCGTTGTATTCTGGCACGTATGGGGGCATGGATCCTATGGGAAGCCCTCACGCGAAATGAGGCCGATTTCTGTGTCAGAATACCGCTCGCCAAACGATCCACGTCAAGTCTTGTTCAACTCAGCATGCACGCTAAGTCAAAACCTCACGTGTTATGCTCAGTTTAGACAGCCTGACACAAAGTCACAGACTCGTTTGCGGTATTCAACTTTGCCGATCAAGCAGCAATCCTCGTGACCGGCGCCTTCAACCAAATGCAGGGTGGCCCATTCTCCGGCATTTTCTCTGAGCGTCTCGCTCATTCTGCATGGAACTCTGGAATCTTTTTCACCGTGAATAATGAGAACCGGACGCTTAATGGATCCAATCTTGCTTACGGAATCAAATCGCTCAGTGAGGAGAAGATCAACAGGAAGAAATTGCAGCAATCCGCCGTACTGCAACCTGGACATATCCAAAATGGACGTAAATGTACTTTCGACAATGAGCCCAGCAGTATCCTTGGCCTCACGCCTGGTCGCCAGCTCAATTGCGACAGCACCACCGAGCGAATGGCCATAAATAAAAATCCGCTGCGAAGTAAACCTGGACTTCAGGTAGTTCAGCGCAGCCAAAGCATCCTCATAGACCGTAGACTCGCAAGGTGATTCGTCTTCGTAGCTCTCAGCGTAGCCTCTATAATCCAATACCAGGACATGATAGCCGCATTCATGAAAACTCTCTGTGTGTTCCAGATTCTTTCCTCTGGTCGCATCCTGTCCGTGCAAATAGAGGATCACTGGAGCGTCAGGATTCTCTGCGGGGACCCAGAAAGCGTAAAGCGGCTCTGGTGTTTTCTGACCGTCAGGAGGAAGTGGAATACGCACATCTTCGCAAGGCAGCCCCATTCGCCGAGGATGTGATGGTTGAGTTGCAAGTGGAGCGAGTATTTTGTCAACTTGTGTGCCCCAGAAATACGCACACGTGAAAATGTAGAGTAAGGCAAATCCACCGAAGAATCGCATAAGTCGGCGCGCTATTCTCGATTGTGCCCAGGTAAAGGTCATTTGTGGATGCTCGTATTTACTTCAGCTGTTTCGAAAGTAGAACGTCGAAAAACTCCGTACGCGGACCAGTTGTCTATGCTTGAAAACTGGCCGACCTTCCGCGGTCCTGTCGATGCGATTGTTCATATAAGCCACTGCACGGCGGGAAGTTCTGGCGTAGTATAACGTGAGGTGATTGGCGCGGGAATGTTCTCCGTTTGAATTTTTCATGCCCTTCAACAGCATGCATCTCGATGGCTGAGTCGACATTCTTTTCCGGCCCGCTGCGAACGAAAGTTCGCAGTCGAATCAATCACTGTCATGCGGTCGGCGATGAAGCTCTTCTGTCGTTTCCCCTGTCCGCGAGACTGGTACACGGCGAAACAACTAAAAGTCAAAGGCGCGAGCACTCAACCTGATTCAACGACTGTGTGGCACCTGCGGTTGGTTTCACCGTCGGAGCTACGTCGGGACAGCAGTTCGAGCTTCTTGAACAAAGGCAGTTTGAGCTCCAACTGATCCCGCTCGACCGCAATCGCTCTTTCAGCGATCCGTCTCAACGGCGAAGCCCTTGTCGCAGTCTTACTCAAATGGATGCGCCCATGGAGCACGCTTCATTGCTCGTAGCGACAACGGAGCGACTCGGCGATTAGAACTTTCCACGCCTTCCGGCCATCCACGCCCCCGGGGCAAGGGCGAAGCCATTGTTAGTAGTCTGCTGCGGTCAGGCTGTTGAGCACTGATTGCTGCCAGGCTTGCAGCTTTTGTGTCAGGTCGTCGGCACGGTCGGGGTTGCTGGCCATCAGATCGCTGGTTTCTTCAGCGTCCGCTCGGATATCGAACAGTTCAATTTTCTGCTTTTCGCCTTCTCCCTGAACGATCAGTTTGTACTGATCCGTCAGGATGGCACGAACGCCATTGCGATCGCTGTCTTTGATTTCGGGGTGCCGAAAGTTGGTGAAGTTTCGAGTGTTCAGATTACCGGCTTTCTTCACCAGCGGCGTCGTGCCGCTCTGCAGATTCGCGTCGAGATACGGCTTCTTCTGGGTATCGCCTTTCATATTGAATGTCCAGAAAAAGATGGGTTCACCACGCGTTTTCATGTCGCCGGTGATGAGCGGTTTCAGGCTGATGCCGTCAAGCGGACGGTCTGGCAATGGTACGCCGGCGACGTCGCACAGAGTTGGCAGAATATCTGACGTGACGCCGTTAACGTCAGATGTGCGCGAAGCCGCTATCTGCTGCGGCCATTCGATCACTCCCGGAACACGGACTCCACCTTCGTAGTGATTCCCTTTCTGGCCACGAAACGGGGAAGTAATAATGCCATCACCGGAAGTTCCATTATCGCCACAGTACCACACCAGCGTGTTGTCACGCAGTTGATTGTCGGTCAGCCATTGTCGTAGCGTGCCGATGGAACGATCCATGGCTGTGATTTCCGCATAACGTTCGCGAAGCACCTGATCCAGAGGCCGCTTTGTGGGACGCCCCGTTTCGTTGGATGTGAGCGACACCTGCTTTTCGTAATAGCTGGCCGGAAGATTATCGTACAAAGCCAGATCTTCCGGCAGCCCGCTGTACGGTTCGTGAGGGGAACCAAACCAGACCACCGTGAAGAAGGGTTTGTTGCTTTGTCTGGCCGACTTAATAAATTCGACAGCCTGTTCGATAATGATCTCTGAACTTTCCCCCTGAAACTGTTCCGGCGGTCCGCCATTTCGAGAGAACCACGGGTTCAGTTCAAAGAAGTTGTCGTGCGACAACCATTGCTGAAAACCCATCGCTCCTGGGTTTGTCGGCGAACTTGCTTTGACCGGCCCCAGATGCCATTTTCCGAAATGACCGCATAGATATCCCGCATCGTGCAGTAGCTTTGCAATTGTGATCTCTTCCGGGCGGATCGAATAGCCGGGGGCGAAGGTACCGTAACGGTTTGGATGTCGCCCCGTCATGACGCTGCCACGCGTCGGCGAGCAGGAAGGGTGAGCCGAATAAAAACGATTCAGCTTCAGCCCGCTTGTCGCCATCTGATCCAGCACCTGCGTTTTCAGATGAGGGTGTCCGTTGTAGCCCGTTTCGTCCCAACCGTGGTCATCTCCCATCAGCAGAACAATGTTTGGCTGCTCGCCGGCCGCCGCAAATGAGGCTGCCGCTACCAACGTCGGCAAAGATAAGGCCACGGCAATCAAAAACCTTGCAGTCGTCCGCATGAAAACGGCTCCTTGATGAATGGAATGCACACAGCGAGCTTACCTGCCCGCGAAAATTAAGGTTTAGTCTATCGAATCCCAACGCCTGCGACATCGGTGCCTGACCAGATTCCGACCTCACAGGAACGGATTTAGCGGCGACAGCCTATCCTTGCCTGGACGGGCCAATTTCTGATTCATCAAGACGTCATACGGAACGGGAAGTAATGCCGCAACGCGACGTCCCAGCCTGACGGTGGCCCATCAACACATTTGTAGCGATACGATGGACGCCACCCCGCGCGTTGCCGCATCGCGTCAATTAGAGGCCCCATTTCACGTCGTTGGCTGCACCAACAAAGCCATGTTCCCCGATCACGCTGCGGATGCATTCCTGTTCGTCGTCGGTGCCGACATTTGAATGAAGGAATGTATCAGCCATCTTTAGCAAACAACGCATTGCGGTCTAAGTGGCGGCATGGATGCCGACTTATAGATCGTGCGTGGAACTTTTCCGGTTCGTGAAAGGGGGCTGATTCAAACCGTTTGAATCAGCTCTTGCGAATTCAACGACGCTGCTGAATTCTCGACCTCACCGATGTTTTCCATCGGGCGATCGTTTCTCTGCCCCAGGGTGCGATTTTTGTCGTGACGCAACGCTTGGCCGCATTTGCTGCAGTCAGCGTGGGAATGACTGTGACGGACGTGCTTCTGGCTTCGGGGGCCGCATGCGATCGCGACCTGCACGCGACATTTGTTCTTGCGGTCTGTTCCGCTGCAGTTGGGGCACTGAAAAGATGGGCCGGATTCTGTTTGTTTCGCCACCTTTTGGTCCTGATGTCTTCGCGCGTTTCAGTTGGACCGGTGAGAAGCAATCAGAAGCAGTAGTTGTGAACTCGCTATGATCTGTATAGCTTTCGTCAATTGAGGAACCTTAGCCGTGCTGCTGATCGGCAGAACAACTTAAGCGGAACGCTTCCAACCGGTCAATGGCTGACGTCGTCAGGCCTGGCACCCCCTCAACATCTTACCAGAATGTTCACATGTTATTCCGTTGGCTTAAGAACAGGCGTCGAGCGAAAATTCTGGCGAAGACGTATCCCGTGGCGTGGGACAGAATCATTGCCGAAAACGTCGTGCATGTCCAACAGTTGAACGATGTTCAGCAGACGCGACTGCGGCGACTGGTGCAGGTGTTTGTTGCTGAGAAAAACTGGGAAGGCTGCGGCGGCCTTGTGCTGACCGATGAAATTCGCGTGACGATTGCAGCTCAGGCATGTTTGCTTGTGGTTGGACTGCCACAGGACACGTACTTTGATCATGTGTTGTCGATTCTTGTCTATCCCAATGCGTATGTCGCGGAAGGTACACAGATTACCAGAGCCGGCGTCGTCATGGACAAAGGGCAGGCTCGATTGGGAGAAGCGTGGTGGCGTGGCCCGGTCATTCTGTCGTGGCCGGAGACGTTGTCCGGCGGACGAATGGAGACTCCTGGCAGCAATCTGGTGTTGCATGAATTCGCGCACCAGCTTGACATGATGAATGGCCGATTCTGCGACGGCATGCCAGTGCTGGAAACGTCGGCCGACATTGATCGATGGATCTCAGTGCTCGGCCCGGAATACGATTCGCTGGTTGAAGCCTGCGGCCGAGGTCACCACGGTTTTCTTGACTGCTACGGTGCCACCAACCCCGCGGAATTCTTCGCTGTGCTGACGGAAACGTTTTTTGAGCGACCTCATTCTTTGAAGAACCACCATCCGGAAGTGTACGACGTGGTCAGAAGCTTCTATCGGCTTGATCCCGCAGAATGGGCGGGCAACGCTCGCTGATGGCTCAGACGAAAGGTCTTGCAAGCGAAGTCGCACCTTCAACCGCGTTCGTCCTTCCGCCGTTGGGCGAAGTCTGCACTTAATGAACGTATTCTGACGCGATAATGGTAGGCAGGTTTCGTTTGTTTGCCTCGCTACAGTGAGATTCTGCGAATATCTGAAACGCAGAAGCTGGCGTTAATAGATTGCTGGGGCAGGGCACTAACGAATTCAGGAATGTAACTTGGTGTAGTTTGACTGGAGTTTGCGTTTACTGGTGCCATCATCACGGTGGAGCGTGATGGCTACTTGACGACACGACCGGTTTTGGGATCGATTGTCAGGTTCAGCGCCTCGTTGTCGTTCGTATAGAACAGGAAGCCGTACATCATTTCGTGGTACGTTTGCAGGCCGAATTTTACGGTGGCGGATGGATCGGGGTTAAATGGGTTGAACGCCGAATTGTCAAAGTGAGCCGTGCAATCAACGCGAGTTCCTTTGGGAAACTTCATTTGGTCGACCGCCCAGCGATAAGACGACTGCCATTCGAAGTTGTAGTTCGGGACGCTCAACAAAATTTCCTGCCGCTGATCCGGATAGGTTGCTGCGAACGTCATATCTTTGCCTCGCAGATGCATATGGCAAAACATACCGATGCCTGTTGCGTCTTCCTGAAACGATTTCGACGCCTTCACTGCATGGTGACTGGCTTCCGGCGGAATCGCGAAACCTCGACCGTTGCATTGAAAATGCCGAATCTGCTTCTGAATCTTTTCCTTCGCAAACACAAAACCAACAGCTGTCTGGTCGGTTGTGGCTTCGCCGGTGGTGACGTAGTGCAATTGCACGCCAACAACGGATCCTGCGGGAATTCGAAAGGCGATACCGGAATCCAGCACCATTGGATCACCACCGGGGACGAAGCCAGTGATGAAGTTCTTCTCCGGGTGAAAGTCCTTACCGTGAATGTCCGTGATGCTGGCATAGCCCATGTTGCAGTGATGCACGACGTCATCGTTGCCAGGATTGATCTCAATCTTTTGAACCCATGTGTCTTCCAGAAACACGTGAGGCAACAGGGCATACCTATAGGGAACGTAACCTTCCGCAGGAATCATTTCCGGGGACGGCAAGCGAACGACAAGATCCGGTTCCCCAATCAGCCAGTCCGAATTGCGAGGTTCAAGCGGCGGTGGACCATCCGCAATATTCCCTGCTGCACGATCTCCCGTTGCCCATTCGGTGATGGTGCGAATGTCGGCTGTCGGAAGGTTAAGATTGTTGATGAAGGTGCCGTGTTCGCTGGCCGCATGCCACGGCGGCATGCGGCGTTGAGCAACAACTTCGGCGATCATGGCCGCATGACGGTTGACGTCTTCATAGGTGAGCAGTGAGAACGGAGCCGCGTTGTTGGGATGATGACACTTTTGACAGTGTTGCTTCATCAGTGGAGCGACGTCTTGATAGTATGTGAGGTTCCTGACTGGTGGCTGATTGGGTTTTGTGATGAGGCAACCATCAACGGGCGTTTCGGCAATACGGACGTCTCGGTCAGCCAGTATGTCTTCGATGGATTCTCGAAGATCTTCGCGGCCAGCATTTGGACTAACTCCGCCAAGTCGGAATTCGGAATCGATTCGTCCTCGATACTTCAGTTGCCGTTTCGCATCCAGAACAACGCATTCCGGTGTCCGAGTTGCACCGACCGCAGCCACGACTTCGCCGGAGAAATCCTTCGAAAATGGAAATGCAATATCTGCCTTCACCGCCTGATGAGCAACATCCACCACGGAATCGTCTGGGCCAGCGTTGATTGCCAGAAACTGCACACCTTTGGACCGAAACTCTTCGTCCAGCCGGCGCAGCTTTGGCAGCGATCGGCGGACGATTGGGCAGTCAAGTGTCGTAAAAATCAGCACAAAAGCTTTTCGTTGATCGAAATCGGACAGCGTCCGAGGCAGGTAGCGGATGTCGGTGAATGTAAAGTCATCGACGACAGAGCCAACCGCAGGACGAGCGGAATCGTCCGACCGCACTGAGCCCGCTATGAGCAGAAGATTTATCAGCAGAAAAATTGTGAACCGCATGAACACGTCGTCCTGAAACTAGTAGCCGTCACGCTCCGCGTGACGAAATGCCACAGAGAAACCTACCCAACGGCTGATTCGATAGATACAAAGCTAAAGCTTTCTTATGCCATACCAATAGTCGTCAAACCTAAACAAGTTCGTGCACGCTTCTCGTGCTGCTTTCATCACGCGGAGCGTGATGGCTACTTTTGTATTTCCTGAGTAAACACGTTCAGCTTGATATTGCGATAACGAACTTCCGTTTTACCTCCGCTGTGAAGCTGGAAGGCGATGATGCCACTTTTGGCACCTTCCGGGTCTTCCATGTCGACGCAAAGCTGGCCGTTAATCAATGTGCGAATGCGGTTGCGTTCGGCGATGATTTCGTAAGTGTTCCAATCGCCAGGTTTGACGTGTTCTTCGCCGGACTTGTCCCACAATAAAGCTCGCCCGTGTTCTTCGTACAGTTTGCCCCACCAGCCTTTGCCGATGTCAGCCTGATAGCCGCTCACCTCGCCATTCTTGGCCTGACTGCGAAATTGAATACCGCTGTTACCTTCGTTGTCGACAAGCTTCACTTCCAGTGTCAGATGGAAGTTGTCGACGGACAAATCGCTGACGATCCAGTTGTTGTGCTTCAGGCCATCGGTGCGGCCGACAAGTTCACCGTTTTCGACCGACCACAATCCTTCCGCTCCGGACCACCCCGTCAGGTCTTTGCCGTTGAAGATGGTTGATTCGTTATCCTTGGTGGCCAGCAGCGGGTTCTGCTGTTTTGCTCGCAGATAGGCGACCAACGAACGAACCTGATGCGGCGTGAACAGCTTTAACTGGTCGTCCGGCATCATCGACTTGTCACTTTCAATACGTTCGTCGATTTCGTCTTTCGGAACAATCACCACTGCATCGGCCGTCTGAACGGTGACCGATTTTGTGTCTTCGGTTTTCACCAATCCGGTGATCACACGCCCGTTGGTCGTGGCGATAATTGTTGCGCGGTACTCTTTCGCCATCACAGCGCTGGGGTCAACCACGTTGCTTAATAGATAGTCGACGTTGGCTCGGTTTGATCCCGTCAGATCCGGCCCAACTTTGTTGCCGACGCCATACAGGATGTGACACTTCATGCACGTCTTGGCAAAGATCGCTCGCCCCATTTCCAGGTTCGGTTCGGGGTGTTGCGTTGATTCGATCAGCGACTTGTATTCTGCGATCATCGCCAGTTTGTCGTCGGCCGATTCGCGAGCTGTCCCCCAGACGTTTTCCAACAGGGAATTGACATCTTTGTTCTTCAAAAATTGAAGCTGACGAACAAGATCCGCCGTTAGATCTGTGCCTGCGATCTGTTTGGCTTCGATAGCCTTCAATAAAGCAACGCCGGAGATCGCTCGCGAGCAAAGCGTTCCCAGCGCCATGCGTTTTTGGTTTGGCGTGAAGGATTCGTAGCTGGTCAGCAACGCTGTAGCGACATTCGCATCGTTGTACTGAGCAAGTCCCTGAATGGCTGCTTCGCGAAGCGGGCCGTCAGTCTTCAACAGTGATTGCAGTGTTGGCACCAACCCAACGTCGTTGGCATCCAGCAGGGACTGCAATGCCACCAGGCGAGTTTTCGCGTCGCCGGAAGAATCTTCAATCTGACTTCGCATGGCCTGCATTGCGGCTTTGTCGCCAAAGGTGACGCCCAAAGCCGTCGCCTGAATTCGTACGTCGGTGTTGTTGTTCTTCAGCAGTGCCGACGAAACTTCCGTCCATTCCGCAGGTGCGGCAACTTTTCTCTGGCCTTGCAGTGCGGATCGAATGGCATTGAGATAGGTAAGTTTCACGGCATCATTGGGAGCCGCTCCAAGCCCCTTCACCAGAATCCTAAGTGACGATTCCGCACCGCCGCTGCCGATACGTCTCAGCATAAAGTCTCGCAACAGCGGAATGTGTTCTCCAGCGGACATTGCCAAAGCGAGGGCTCGCGTGGGATCGACATCAGCCAGCGGTTCCGCGGCGTACCAGTACATCAGCGGCAGGTTGTGATCCGTGGCGTCTTCGGCGTGGCTGGTCAGGTTCTGCAGCAGATCCCAGCGTTCTTCCAGAGGAAGTTGCTGAGCCGCCGAAGCAAGATACAGCCGGACAACCGGTGACTTGTCGTTCAGAGCCAACGAAGTGAATGTCGCGACCAGCTGCTGGGCTGGTTTGTTGCGAGCTGTTTCCATTGCCAGCTGAATCGCCCAGCCTCGAACATACGGGCTGTCGTCCGCAAGCATCGTTTGAATATTATCGGGCGACAATTTGCCGATGACGTGCAACGCCCACGCAGCTCTCAGCCGCCGAGTGTCGTCGGAATGTGTTTTCAAAACATCCTGCAGATTGCTGATCGCCGTCGTGGAAAGATCTTGCGAGTCGGCGCGTTCCTGCAGCAGTCGACGACCATGACGAACGTACCAGTCATTCTCCTTCAACGCCAACGCTGCCAGTTGGTCGTCGGAGAGTGATTTGAGGTCGACTGTCGGAGCCGACGTTTTCGAATCGCCAAAACTGATTTTGTAGATGCGTCCGTTGGTCCTGTCGTGAACTTCCGATTCTTTGCGATGACAAGCCTGCATGTCGTACCAGTCGATCATCCATGCGTTGCCGTCCGGGCCATAGCGGATGTTCAGAATCTGAGACGCCTTATCGCCGGTGAGCAGGAAATCCGGGCCATGACTGCCAACGTAGCCAGAACCATTCGGCTTCAGCACGTCGACGTTTAGTCGCTGACCGTGGATGTTGTTCATGAACAACTGATTGCGGTACTTCGCGGGCCACGTGTCGCCCAGATAAATCATGGCACCAGCGTGAGCATGACCGCCACCGGCAGAATCAGATTTACTGTTTCCGCCATGTGGAGTCGCTCCCAGATAGTGCAGGTGATCGGCGATCGTCACGATGTCGCGGTACGTGTGCGGGTTGAAATGCTGTCCGCCCTGTCTCTGATATCGTCCGCCCTGAATCATGTGATACAAATGAGGAATCACGCAGGCAGTGATGAATGCCTGACCGTGATCGTTGAAGTCGACTCCCCATGGGTTGCTGGTTCCCTGAGCAAACGCTTCGAATTCGTGACGAATTGGGTGGTACCGCCACACGGCACAATTCAGCGGAATACGTTGATCGTCGGGAGTTCCTGGTTTGCCAACTTTTGAATGCGTGAATACGCCATGGCAGCCATACAGCCAGCCGTCGGGTCCCCAGATGAAGGCGTTCAATGTTTCGTGAGTGTCCTGATAGCCCCAACCATCCAATAGGATCTGCGGTTCGCTGTCGGGAACATCGTCGCAGTTCTTGTCGGGAATAAACATGAAGTACGGAGCTGCTCCCACCCACACTCCGCCGAAACCCACTTCAATGCCGCTCACCAGGTTCAGGCCTTCTGCAAACACCTTTCGCTGGTCCAGCGTGCCATTGCCGTCGGTATCTTCAAAAATTAGAATGCGGTCGCGGCCCTTGTCGCCTTTGGCTCGCACGGGATATTCGTAAGCCTCCGCAATCCATACTCGACCTCGATCATCAATCGCCATCGCAATGGGCTGCTGCACTTCCGGTTCGGCAGCGGCAACAGTCACGGAAAAACCTTCGGGAAGTTTCATGGCAGCAGCTGCTTCGTCGGCCGACAAACCCGAATGAGGATACTCGTCCTGCACAAGCTGAACGGGCGGCGCGGTTACAGCAGCCGGGCGATTTTCATGCAGCCGAAAGTTGTCGAAGTTAAGATGTCCCCACGGACCTGTGCTGGCATCAACCAGCCGAACCATGATTTCTTTGCCCACGTGAGCTCGCAGGTCCACCACCACTTGCCGCATCGTTTCGCTGCTGGTGCCCGCAATCTGGTAGAACACTTTGTCTGTGTCTTTGCGAACCAGTTCGACTCGCGTTTTATCCGTTGGCCCACCGTTGGTCAGGAAGCTTCCGTATGGCTGAGACACCACAAACGGAGCCGACGTGAGCGTGCCGATGCGTTCGTCGCCGTGATGTTCGAAGCCGCCAACCCAGAAGTTTCCACTGTGAGCACTGTGCATTCCTCGGCCACGCGCCGTGACGGTGTCGCCCTTGATGGGTTGACCTTCGAAGGCGTTCCCAGTGGAAGTCCAGTCGGCCAGTGTTCCTGTTTCGAAATCCAGATTCAGTTCTTTGCCGGCCATCGATTTAGGTTTCACACCCGCGACGGTCGGAGCCATAGCTGCAGCCGGTGCCTTCATGGCGGGCCCAGCCACGTATGTACCGTCCGACTGCTTCACGCGAAGATAGTCGATCGCAAACATGAACGATTTCTTTGCCTTGGGATTTGTGCCGACAATCTGAGCCGTCAGAGTGTGTTTGCTGCCTTCGGCGGACAGTTTGGGAAACGACAGCACGCCAGTTGTAGCCACGGCGGCGTTGTACAGATCGATCGGGGCACCCAGCTTTTGGTCGTCCAGGAACAACTGCACAATTCCGTAGTCGCCCGCAATGGTCAGCACGACATCAACATCAACAGTCCCCGTGAATGCCGGAAGATTCGCCGTCAACTTGTCACCGATGCGACCACGGGTCCACCACATCTGTGCCTGATTGCTCCATTTGTCACCGTTAAAGCGGCTCATGTCCTGAGCCTTTGCCGCACCGCCTGTAACTTTCACGTTCAACGCTTCGCCTTCGATGGCGCCGTCTGCCAGTCCCGTCTTTTTGTCAATCTTCGACTTCGGTCCACGTAGTGCGGTGGCTGCTTCGACAGAAGGCAGCTTTTCTCCTTCGTAGATTTTGGGTTGAGCCGCCAGCCAGGCTTCCTTTGAGACCGACTGCGTTTGGTGAGTTAAAACATGTGATCCCAGCATTCCGCCGACAACAATGTCGGGACGTTTGTCGTTGTTGACGTCGACGATCGAAATCTGACGCCCAATGCCCGCGTCACCATCGGCCTTGTGCGGAATCCAGTCAACTCCGTCTTTGTTGCGAACAAGTTTGAACCAGTAAACAACGGCTCCAGCGTCCCATAGCGGACTTTGCTTGTGATGCGACCAGTAGGTTTTTCCGGTGATGATGTCCTTCAGGCCGTCGCCATCGATATCGGCCAACGCCACCGAATGCGGCTCACTGAACAGCACGCCATATTTGTTTTCTGACGGATGCTCCCCCATGATTAGATGATGCTTGAACGTCGGCTCATCGTTGGCATCAGCAGCAGGCAGTTGTTCGTACCAGCCCAGTCCAAAGTTGTGGGCCGAATGGCTGGTGATGATGTCGCTGTCGCCATCGCCGTCAACATCGTAGGCATAAATTTCCGCTCCACCGTATGACTGGCTGAACGACGTTTCGTGATACAGCCAACGCGAAGTCAGTTCGTGAGTCAACGGTTGTTCAAACCAGCCGCCCGCGTGAATCACGTCCATTCGTCCATCGCTGTTGACATCGCCAATGCCCAGGCCATGACCAAACTTAGTGGAAGCAATCTTTTCTGAGATTGGATGAAAGGTCCACGTTGTGAATGGGCGGTCCCAGTCGACTGTCGCAAAACCAAAGAAGCCGTCTCGCGTACAAACCAATTCCGGTCGTTCGTCGCCGACAATATTGATCAACTGAGGCGACTCGTTCGACACCCAGTCAAACACCTGATGCTTCTTCAAATGTGATTCAAAGCCATCCTTGCCCGGATTCTCGTAGACGTACGCTGGAGTTCCCGGAAAGCCGACAACAAAAACATCGTTGCGACCATCGCCATTGAAGTCGTATGGCCAGTTAAAGAAATTGTCCGCATAGCCAGCCGTATTCTGTGCCACCGGCTTGTAAATTTCGTGCTTCCGGGTGAAGTCCGGCCCTTCGAACCAGTACGGCCCGTAGACCACATCTGCCACGCCATCTCCGTTGATGTCGGCCGCGTTTGCGCCTTCCGAAAAGTAGGTGTTTGTCAGTTGCTGACGTTCAAACGTGTGCAACGTGAATTCATCAGCGGCAAACGATTGCGTGGTTGAAGCAAACGCAATAAGTAGAAGCCGAGGTAAACAGTGGCGGGTTAGTCGGTTCATGTCAGGTCTCATAGTATCCGCTACGCTCCGCCGTGAAGATATGTCACACAGCAGGCCGGTTAAGCAATTGAAAACAGGAATGCAATTGTACGTCAATAGTGGTCGATACTTCTGTTTGCCCGATGATTTGGGACGCGAAGATCCTGCGGTCATTACGGCGGAGCGTGATGGCTGCTAAGCCTGATGCAATGCAACAGTGTGAGCGGGATAAACAATTGCAACATGGATTGAGATTTGGTTGTAACAGCGGTTGATGTGGTTGTGGCCAACTGATTTGCATCGCGGTATAAGTTGCTTTATCACGGAGGGCGTGATGGCTACTGACAACACGGCGATTAAACATGCACGTTACTCAATTTGCTCGAACGTCACGTTTCCGATGCGGTATTGTTTCCAGTCCTTGAAATCGAAATGCCACCATTCGTATTCGTAGATTGCAAATCCTTCGGATTCCATTGTGCGGCGAAGCAGCTCTCTGTGCCAGCGTTGACGCGACGTACCGCCGGGGTATTGCGGAAATGATCGCGGTGAAAATTCGTCATAGCCGGCTACCATTTGAATGGGTTCGCCAGAGGCAAGATCATACAATGTTATATCAACGGCGCAGCCTCGGTTGTGACGAGATCCATTGGCGGGATTCGCGACGAAGTCTTTCAAGTCGTCAGGCGTGGCGTCCCAAAACATTTTTGTGACGTGCCATGGACGGTACGCATCGTGCACCAGCAGGCCCAGGCCGCGTTGCTTCAGTCGAGCGTTTGCTCGAACGACCGCTTCCGCTGCTGGACGCTGCATGAAGGCTCGAGCCTGCTTATAGAAGGTTGCACCCGTGAAGTTGTTGGTCGATGCGTAGCGGATGTCCAGCTTTATCGTCGAATCCAGAGTTGTCAGATCCACCAAATCGGGATCGCGATAGTCGCCTGGTTCCGGAGGCGGCGACGCAGCGAGTGCACCGGCACGAAGATCGTCGATCGGCTTGAGCGGTTCGATCTTGAATGTCTCACCGTCTTTCGTGCCAACTTCGCGGCGATCGAATTTCACTTCGGCCGCAACAACGGACGTTGAGTTGCCGGTTGCATCACGAGTAAAGATTAATCCCTCGCCATGGTACAGACCGTAATCAGGAAATTCATAAACGTCTTTGCTGACCTGCTTCAGCGGGTAGTAATAGAACCACTCGATTAACGCATACAGCTGGCCGTGGTCTTCCAGTATGTACAACGTGTTGTGATCCCAGCCGTATTCGCCGATCAGGCCTTTCCAATGTTGCGGAATGTCTGCTGGTGGCTGGTCCTCAAGTCGAGCGAACTTTGTGTCTCCAACGACAAGCTTTCCGTCGCCAAGCAACGTCACTTCTGTTCCGAATCCATTTTCATCGTCCGTGATGAACTTGCCATCATTGGCAGCGGAGCCAAGTTTGTAGCGGAAAGTTCCTCGCTGCATAAAGACATCGCCGTTCAATTCGTTGATGTGTGTGAACCTGTCGCCATCAACGTCGCGGAAGCTTCCGACCAGATCAGCAGCACGCTCCGGCGGAATCGTGCCGGTCATGCGATAGGTGGGTAACGGCTTGTCGTCCTGAGTCGCAATCATCAGTCGCAGGGCGTAGTCTGCCAGTCGACCGACAACTCCATTTGTTCCATCCATAGACGCTGCGGCAGCGACTCCCAACTTGCGTTCAGGCAATGCTTCCAATTGGGTTGAGAATCCATAAACCGCGCCGCCGTGTCCGATCTTCGTATGGCCGTCAAGTTCCTGCACATGAAATCCAATCCCAAATCCCTGCGGCTTGCCGTCAGCATCGTTAATTGGTGTTGTCATCAAACGGTAGGTTTCCGGCTTCAAGATCTCTCCGGTCGCCGTTTTTCCTTCGTTAAACATGCAGACCATGAACTTTGAAAGGTCCAGCACGCTGGAATACAGATTGCCCGCCGGCCCGGTCCCCAGCAAAAAGTTGGGAGCTTCGAACTGTCGACCGTCGTAAGTTCTCATCCAGCCGGTGGCGAGTCTGGGTTTGACGGCCTCGGTGACCACAAAGCTGCTGCTGTTCATTTCCAATGGATCGAGAATTGTCTGTTGAACTTGTTCCGGGTGAGAAACATTCAACTGCGATTCCAGCGCCGCGCCGACCACGGCAACTGCGGCGTTGGAATACTTCGTCTTCGTTTCCGGCCTGTAAACCAACGACGTGCTGTTCAGGCTGGCGACGGTTTCTGCCAGTGTCGGTTTCGATGGATCAAAATAGTGGCCCACTGGTGATTCGCGAACCAATCCTGATCGGTGCGACATCATCTGACGAAGCGTCAACGGAACGCCGTAGGAATTACCCGGCTTCAAATTCGGCACGTAAGCCTGAATATCAGCGTCCAGGTCCAGCTTGCCACTTTCAACAAGCTGCATCACAGCAATGTCTGTAAACAGTTTGGACACCGATCCCACTCGGTAAACGGTGTCCGCCGTGGCACGCACTTTCTTGCCGGCATCCTGATAACCAAACCCATCAGCCCACACGGTGCGATCGTTGTCGACCAGAGAAATGGAAAATGCAGGAAGCTGCTTCGATGCGACTTCGTGTCTGATCGCCGCTTGAAGTTTCTCTATCGCCTTCGCATAGCTGATCTCGGCGTCAGCGGGTTGAGCGTTCGCGCAAGCTCCCGAGAAGAGATTCAGCGTCACCGAAAGCAACACGCAAGCAATAATCGATTTGTGATATTTCAACATAGTACTTCCTTGGCTCGAATAAGGTAGCTGTCGAGCTTTTCCGTTAACAATTCCCCGCCACAGCCAGGCAGTTCCGATAAAGTAACCCGCCCATCGATGACGGTGGCCCCGCGCGCCGGTTCGTCTTTTAACAGAACCGCTCCGTCCAGGTCGGCGTAGTCCAGCAGTGGAAGCAACTGGGCGGCACCGCTGATGCCGATCGAACTTTCGACCATGCAACCCACCATTGTTTTCATGCTTAGCTGTCTGGCATTTCGCAGCATCCCGATTGCCGGTGTCAGCCCTCCGCACTTGCAGATTTTAACGTTTACGCCATGAAACAGCCCGGCGCAACGACCCACATCAGGTACGGTCTGACAGTCTTCGTCTGCGATGATTGGCAAAGCTGACTCAACGGCAAGACGCGACTTGTCTTCCCGCGCCGCGGTGATTGGTAACGGCTGTTCGATGAATTCAATGTTTAGATCAGCGAGGATTTTTGAATTCCGAATCGCTTCTTCAACCGTCCAGCCACAGTTTGCGTCGACTCGAAAGATGGCGTCTGTGTGTTTTCGTAATTCGGTTACGATTTCGATATCATGAACGGTTCCAAGCTTGATCTTGTAGATGCTCCAATCGGGCAGTTCGTGCAGCTTGGCCACCATATTGCCAATAGTGTCGATGCCGATTGTGTAGCTGCTGTGCGGGACGTTCTTCCATTCAAGATCCCAGTCCTGCCACGTGGGAATACCTTTCTGTCGACCACGCAGATCGTGCGCCGCAATATCCAGCGCCGACAACGCGAACATATCACCATCGATCAGACTGTGCATCTTTGGCCAAAGCTCCATCGGTGACTGAGCTACGTAGTCTTCCAGACGGGGCACAATCTTCTTCAGAGATGCTGTCATGGAATCAAAGGTGTGTCCATAGAAGGCGTTCTCCGTCACTTCGCCGTATCCGGACAGACCTTCGTGTTCGAGTTTCACCACCATGCTTGGTTGAGTCGTAATGGATCCACGAGCGATCGTAAACTCGTAAGCCAATGGCAGGTTCAGTTGATAAAGCGTCAGTTTCATCGCGCGGCCACCTCAGCACGAAGTGCCAGGCAGGCATCCACCAGCTTGTCAGCTCCAGTTCTGTAGACGTCACATGCCGGCAAGCCGAATCTGTCTTCGGATCGAAGTAATTCGGTATTGGCTTCTTCCGCTGTCAGGTTGCGAGTGTTAACGGCGATGCCGATGATTTTGCACGGATGCCGCAGGTTGGCAACCGACTCATAAGCCAGCATTTGGTCCATAAGTGGTGGTATGTCGACATTGTCGAGCCCCTTCACCTGATTTCGTCCGGCTTCATAACAAAAGACCAGGCCGTCAGGAGCGCACCCGTGCAGCAGTCCCAGCGTCACCGCCGAAAACGCCGGATGCGAAATGCTGCCCTGTCCTTCGATCAGCAGAAATGCATGCTGCTCGTTCTGCTGAACAAGTTCTTCCGCGGCGCCGTTGACAAAGTCAGCGACTACGCAATCGATCGGCACGCCTTCTCCCGAGATCATGATGCCCGTCTGCCCGGTCGCCAGAAACTTTGCGTCATGGCCGGCTGCAGTGAGACCTCGTTGAATTTCCAGACTTGCAACCATCTTACCGACGCTGCAGTCGTGGCCGACAGTATGGATTCGAAGATTGCCCGGCCGAAACACGTAACGTTTCGCCGTAGACTTATGGCGATTGCGACGCACATCGATCAATAGCGCTCCGGACTTTGCCGCAGCAGATACATACTCGTGGTCGTCTGTCAGGAAGTCATGAAGCCCGGACACGACATCGATCTTCCGGCGAAGAGCTTCGAGGATCAGCGAACGCCATTCATCGGGAAGCTTTCCTCCCGGTGGGGCAATTCCCACATACAGAGCATCGGCGTCGTCGACAGCTGAGAGCGATTCGACCACGGGAACATTTCCGCCGGCATTCAGAAGCTGTTGAGATGTTTGACCAGAGGCTTGCTGATCGATGACCGCAATAACGTCATCAGTGCGATACCGCAAAATGCTGATCGCCGTTTTGGCCACGAACGGCGTTGAATAGCCGTCAGTAAGAATGACGATTCGGCGATGCGACGTCATCGCGGAACGTAGAATGTCGTCGTTTACTATGTTCATTTACGTTGGCGCCAATCAGTCGTGGAGCGAGATCCCGATGTCTGATTCTCTTTATACGAAATACCTCAGCAACCTGCGTGCGCATTTGCGCACAACTATTGCTATTATGCGCATTGTAGCGTTCACGCTCCGCCGTGACCAAAGCAACACATTCAGCGTTGCCATACGTTGCACTTTTTCCCGTGTTGAAACTCAACACTGTGGCCATTCATCACGCGGAGCGTGACGGCTACTAATCCGACGTGATGCAGGACGTCCCAGATATGAACAAGCCGCTTCGCGTGGCAGTATTGATTGAAACCGATGACAGCTGGGGCCGCAGCGTGGTTGCGGCGATTGCAGCTTACGCACAGCAACACCATTGGCGTCTGTTGATTGCTCCACGCGATGACCAACATCGCCTGCGGTTGCCTCGAAAATGGCAGGGCGACGGAGTGCTTGTGTCGTTGCGCGACCGATCGATGGTGAATCATGTTCAACGTTCGGGGCTGCCGGCGGTTGACGTTTCTATCATGATGCCGAAGAGTACGTGGTTAGGCCGAGTTGCCACGGACGACGCAGCGCGGGCATCCATTGCTTTCGAACATTTTCGATCAAAGCGGCTGGAAAACTTTGCCTGTTATGCCCCGGCAATCGGTCGCTATCCGGTTGCTCGAGCCAACGCTTTCCGCGATCTCGTTACAACTGCTGGCTTTGCGTGTGACGTGTTCGCGCAACGGGGTGAAACTCAGGGGTGGGAAGTCGACCACGACCATGTTGTAGAATGGCTGGCGGAATTGCCTCGACCGTTGGCTGTCTTCGCCGCCGATCCCTATCCCGCTCGTCAGCTGGCAGAAATCTGCGATCTGAACGGAATTGCCGTCCCGGATGATGTGGCGATCCTGTCTGGAGACAACGACGACCTGCTGTGTTCTGTATCTTCACCGCACCTTTCGAGCATCCAGTTGGCGTGCAATCGCATTGGAACGGAAGCAGCGAAATTGCTCACAACGCTGATGAGTGGCGGTGAAGTACCCGATCAGCCCCTGTTAATTCCACCGCTGCATGTGAATGCTCGGCAATCAACGGACGTTCTGGCAATTGAGGACCCGGAGATTGTCGGGATTCTGCGATACATGGCAGACAACATTCAGCACGCTCTGAGTGTTGCGGATGTGCTGAAGAAGTTCCCGATTTCGCGGCGATCATTGGAACAGAAATTTCGCCAATTGTTGAACCGCTCCCCCGCAGAACAGATTCGTCAACTGCGTATGGCACACGTGTGTCACCTGCTGCGAGAAACAGATCTGACGATTACGGAAATCGCCTTCCGAACAGGATTCAAAAGCAGTTCCAGTCTGACACAACAGGTGACTCGGCATCTTCAAACTTCACCGAGTGCTATTCGCGCGGAGTCGCGGCAGTAGAAAACACGTACTATGGATTCAGACCCAACAAGTGTGCAGCATTGCCGCGATAGATCTTTTCCAGCACGGATTACGGAAGAAAAATACCGTAGATGTTCCAGAACCCCTGGCGATGGTGTGATTCGGCGGTGTCGAAGTATTCGTCGTCCGTTTCAAGAAAGCGATAGTACAGCCGGTACGCGTCGGCTTTGGGAGTGGTATCGGTGCCGAACATGATGCGATCCTGATACTTGATGAAGAACTTTCGGCAGCTATAAGGTTGTCGTCCGAGTTCCGAAATACGAGCGTCGATATCGACGTAGAAGTTCGGATACTTATCCAGCCATTGCCCGACGGCTTCCAGGTCTTCAGGGCTGTTACCGAAGTGAGCCCCGATGAATGTCGTGTTGGGATGTTTCGCGATGGCTCGATTTCGCTGTTCAAGTAGTTCCTCACGCGACGGAAACTTGTCACCGTGGAACAGCCAGTTCGGATGATCATTCAGTTCGTGCCAGCGTTCGTTGAACCGATCCAGAGGCGTGAAGAAAGCGGCGGGGTCTGAAGTGTGAATCATCACGGGACGTTTCATTTCGCCGCATAATGCCCAGATGGGATCCAGTCGCTCGTCGTCAATGGTGAGAAGTTCGCCCGCTTTGTTACGGTAAGACAAGCCGAGCGTCTTGTGAAATTTCAGTCCTTTGGCGCCAGCTTCAAAGCTTTTTCGAAGGCGAGCCGTTTCGCGTTCTGACCAGCCTTCTGTTTCAAAATCGCCAAGGTTGATCAATGCGAACGTAAGGAATCGGCCAGGGTGTGCGGCGTCGAGTGCGGCCACAGTTTCTGTCAGCTTGTTGTCCCAGCCGCCATCCAGATTGACGACCGTCTGTACGCCAGCATCGTCCATTTCTTTCAGATAGCGTTTCACTCGTTCGCCTGTCAGCGTTGTTGACCCACCACCCAGATGATTGTGAACGTCAATAACCGGAAACGCGGGCGTGTTGATTCGAGTGACTTTGGTTTTCAACATGGACTTTGGTTGCCAGTCTGCAAGCTTTAATTCTCGAATATCTTCCTTCGGCTTTTCCGATTCAACAACCTTCCCAAAGACCAGTGTTCCGAAATTGTCCGAGTCGTGAAAACTTGGCCCAACACGCGACCAATCCCAGCCGGTTGTTTTTTGTTCGTCGTAGTCAACACGATAGAAATTGGCTCGCCATTGAGTTCCTTCTTTCGGAGGCACATTCCGCAATGGCTTCAGCAATTCATACGGAATAAAGACTTCTGCTCGCCAACCGGTTACGGTCGCCATCGATTTGGTGTCACCGCCGAACGCCGATACACCCTTTTGAATCTTCTTGGCGCCGTCATAGTGCCAAGGCCGCCAGCCAAGAAACTGTCCGTCAAGTTTTGGCACAAGAATTGGCAGTTCATAACCAAGCGGTGAAATCTCGTATTCGAAGTACACAGGGTGCTGTTCGTTGGTCCAGAAGAAGCATTCAAAGACGTCTTCGTTCCAAAGATCCAGAAAGTCTTCCTGCATGGTTGCTGTCAGAGTTCTGTCGCTGCCATCGAACAGAACATAAACGCCTTTGTCGGAATACAGCATCTTAAACTGCGCCGTATAGTCGAGCTTTCCATTACCGCGCCGATTCATGGCAACCCAGTCGCACGTATCCCACGCCGCCGCAGCGCCCTTTCCGGTCACATCAAAGTCTTCACACTTTTGCACTATCAGCGTAGGGCGTTCTGCCGCGTTCAGATCAGCCGAATTGGCAAATCCCGGCAGCAGAGCAGAAGCGACTGTCAGCAACCAACACATAGTGTGCTGCGATTGCGGGGAACAGGGCAGCAGTCGTTTCATTCGGATCTCCAGGCTTTCGAGCAATCGTGGTTGCCGTCTTTCGGGACGACGGGTTAGAGAGGTCCATGATTGTGTCGAGTAATTGATCCCTTTGGAAGCGTGGGGTTGCAGGGAGCACACGGAACGCTCATCGTTCAGTCAGATGTTTCAAAACGCAGGAAATCTCAGCTGGGCAGACGCGACAGACGTATTTTTTCCTGAGTCAAACTTCCACCATCACGTTGCTGCGTGAGACGGCCCGTTTCTGCTGTGGAGCCTTACTGCAAAAGGCTGCGCACTTTGCCAGCAGCGACAACGGAGCGGCTCGGTGATTAGAACGTCCCACGTCTTTTCGCACACCATGCCACTGGGGCAAGAGCGAAGCCCTTGTTAGACGACCGGGTGGTAAAAGGAAGAGTGTGCCGAAATCAAGAGCAGGCGACTGCGTCAAAGAGTGACCGCTTGAACGAGCGATCGCTTATTGCACGGATGCCTTCTCTTTGGCTTCCAGCATGGCCTTCACTCTTGCTTCTTCCTTCGCCAGAGCCTCACCAGTCACAGACATCGGTTCGAAATACGGTTCGGGCACGAATACTTCGTCTTTGGGGATTTCCCGCCAGCGCAGGTTCCGAAACCAAACGTCCTGCCCGTGGTCCTGCAGCCAAAGTTGCCCTTTGCGTCCCGTGAGGTCGCCACCGCGTGCAGCGAGCAAATTGATGTACCACTGCCATTGGGGATCGTTGTAATCGAAGGACAACACGCGTTCGCCGTTGAGCCAATGCTCGATGACGCTGCCCTTGCAGATAATCCGCGCGGTGTTCCAGGTTCCAACGGGCAGCGTGGCGTCTTTGGACGGTGCCATGCAGAAAAAAAGTGACGCCGCTGCCTGGCGTGCGTTCTCGCCGTAAGGGCTGCCGACGTTGTCGAGCACCTGATATTCGACCTGCCCCGGACGATAGTAGACTCCACTGTTGCAGCCTGCCGAGACTTTCCAGTCAAACCGCAATTCGAAGTCGTCTGGTACTGCAGTCGCCGTGTAAGTCAGGTTACCGCCGCGTGATTTTCGATAGAATGCTCCATCCTCAATAGCCCAATTCCCGGACTGTTCCCAACCGTCGAAGGTTTTGCCGTCGAAGATTGGTGTAAAGGCCGACTCGGGTTTTGTGAAGCGGGCGAGCGGCCGACTGATCAGGATTCTGAGCTTTGACTTCGGGCCGGAAAGTTTTCCGGACAGAATGTCTTCCTCGGTGAATCGAGCCAGCAGGATTTCACCGTCGGTGGCACGTTTACGATCGTACGAAATATAGATCGTGCCGTCAGGTGCCTGAAAGCCATCGGGATAGGAAATACCTTTGCGTTCATCCAGCACGAGTCCGCCTTGCCACGTCTTGCCGTCGTCATCCGAAAGCCACGCGCTAAGCTGCACTCGCCCCTGATGTGCATCGATGCGGTCACCGTGCTTCACCAACAGCAGGCGTCCGGATAGCAATCGGCGAACATGAAAACGCGCGTTCGGCTGGCGAATGCCTTCTGGTTCGGTCGCCATCGACCAGGTGCGTCCGCCATCGGTCGATATCGATTCCATGATCCCTTTCGCAGTTCGAGCCAGCATCCACAGTGAACTGTCCTTCCGCTCGACGATCATGTGTTCGTGCCAGTCAGGATTCGGAAACGTGGCCATGCCGCGCCGCTCCCAGGTCGTTCCTTCATCACGGGACACAAACACGTTCGCGCCTCGCATCGGATCGAGTTCGGCGAAGCAACCCTTGAACGGCCCGCACCCCCCCCCGCTGATCCAGAGAGATCGGCAGCATCCACTCGACCGTTGACAGAACCGTCGGCTTGTTCAACGTGACTCCATGCCAGATACGGCGAGTAGCAGACCACGTTGGCACGTCGGCATCAGGGTTCTCGCAAAGTGTCGCCCACACTCCGGCGCGACCGTCGAACATGTCCATTGATTGTTCGAAGATCAGCCACAGTCTTCCCAGCGGATCCGTCCACAGATTGCCGACCAGAATGCTGCGTTCGCGGGGCAGGTCTTTTGAATGCGAATCGACCACCAACCGCGGCTTCGACCATGTTTGACCGTCGTCGTCCGACGTGGCCAGCACAAAGTAGGCTGCGGGACTGTCGCCGCCCGCGACCCAGCAGGCCCACAATCGACCACCGGGTGTCCGTTCGATCCCGATCGTCATACCGTAGTTCAACTGTTCATAGTCGTAGTCCGGCAGCGGCGACGTGTTCAACACCGGCGGCACCAGAGCGTAGTCCGCCACTTTCTCCATTTCCGTGATTCTGGCCGAGGATTCCTTAGCGGCTTCCTGCTTTCGCGCCGGTGCTTGCAACGGCTTCGCCTGAAGTTCCTCACCCACTGTTGTCACTTCATCGCTGGCGAAGGTCGCGGCCAATGGCTGGGGCATGAGCTTCAGTTCATCACAGCGTGCCACGTTGAAGGAGACCAGCGCCGTCGCCAGCGCTGCGGCCAGAAAGTGTTGTTTGAGCAGTTGCCACATCATCTTTGAGTTCTCTTCCATTTCAATAATCGTGCAGCTGCAGAACATCGCTGGTGGTTTAAGCCGCTCTGTGTGAAGGTCATGGTTGAAGGCTGCCGGCGACCGAAAAGTCGTCGAATGTCAGGTGGCCCCAATTGCCCGTGTTTTGATCCACAACCCGCAGAAAGACGGCTTTGCCCTTTAGTTGGCTGACGTCCCAGATTGTGCGTTTCATCTGCGGACCATTGGGCCCTCCGCCAGTTAGCAAAGCCTCTTTGGATTCGGAATCGAACAAACCGACATACAGCGACGCAGGATCAAAGCCACCGGACGCCAGAAAGCTGGCCCTGTCGCCATGAATCACGAATGTGGGCGACTGAAACACCACCTGCTGCTTGTCTGAAAAACCATCTGCGGCAGCGATTGTTGATAGATGAAATTTGCCCTCGTGATTGAACGGCCTGGTTTTGTGGCGAGGCAACGATGCATGATGTGACACGGCTTGCCCGGCCTTGCCTTCGACAATCGACCAGCCATCAAGCTCACCGGATTCGAAGGTGAAACGCAGGTCGCCCAGAGGCTGGAAGGCATCGTACTTCGTCGGCACGGATTCACTTTGGACGGCCGGTTTTGGGGGCTCGTAACTTCCCAGCAGGGTCTGCATCTGCTTCACAATTCCCGGATGCTGAAGATACAGATTTTGCGTTTGCTGAAGATCGTTTTCTAAATCGTAAAGCTGGCCTGGAGGAGCATCTTTCCTGATCGTTCCATTTTCGATATCACTGTTTTTGTAACCGGCGTATGTTATCGCAGCCGGTCCACCGAAGGCATGTTCGCCGCGTTTTGTGGCACCGAATCCGCCGCTGCCTCGAGCCCCGATATACATCCATTTGCCTTTGCGAACGGCCAAATGCGACAGCCTGCTGGGAGCAAGGATGATATGGTCGCGGATGGGTTTATCCGGGGCTTCAGTCAATGCGGGGAGAATGTTGACGCTGTCGCGTCCTTGTCCGACTTTCAACTGACCGCCCGTCAAAGCGGCCAGTGTGGCGATCATGTCGATGTTGGAGATCAATTGATCGGAGACCGAGTTCGCTGCAATTTTGCCTGGCCAGCGAGCAATAAACGGAACGCGATGACCGCCTTCCCACGCACCGAATTTGAACCCAAGCAGTTCACCATTCAGTCGGTGCCCCGCGTCCCAGGCGTCCTGCCCGCCAACATTGAACATGCCACCATTGTCGCTGGTGAAGATCACCAGAGTGTTGTCGGCGATGCCCTGTTGGTTAAGCGTGTTCATCACTTCGCCGACAATCCAATCCAGTTCGTGAATAAAGTCACCATACGGACCACATCCGCTGGTGCCTTGAAAGCGAGGTGCTGGCGTGAAGGGATGATGGATGTTTGTTGTTGCAAGATAAAGGAAGAAAGGATTCTTTCCGCGAGCCTTGATCCAATCGACCGCCTTGCTGGTCAGAGTCGTGCCGACGGCTTCATCGTCGTACAACGCGTGAGCAGTAGCGGCTCCGCCAAGTTGATCGATCCCCATCTTTTCCGGGAAGACTTTTGTCCGCGATTTCCTGCCGAACACAAACGGGTCTTCCGCATCAAGCCCTACGACGTTGTGATTTTCGACATAGACGAACGGCGGGTGACTGTTGACCACTGGCACGCCAAAATAGTAGTCGAATCCCAGCTCCAACGGCCCCGGCTTCAGTTCGCCGTTCCAATCCGGTGCACCCTTACCGAACCCAAGATGCCACTTGCCGATACAAGCCGTCTCGTAGCCAGCATCCTTCATCACACTGGCGACGGTTTGCTGCTGAGTATCGATCACCAGACCAGTCTTCAGAAATACGGGCTTGCTGAGGTTTCTGCGATGAGGATACTCACCAGTCAACAGGGCATAACGCGACGGCGTACAAACCGCAGAAGCAGAATGAGCATCCGTAAAGCGTCGACCTTCTTTTGCCAGTTGATCGATGTTCGGCGTATTCACTTTGCTCGCGCCGTAGCAACTGAGGTCTCCATAGCCCAGATCGTCGGCAAAGATCACAACCACGTTCGGGGGAGTGTCCTCGGCGTTCAGAGATTGATTCACGCCTAGACAGATCAGGAACGTGACGGCCCACTTCGTGCTTAATCGCATCAATAAACGATCGTGCGACTTCAACGATTCCATATCCAGCCCTCTTGCACTCAGTGATTGATGCAGAATTTACCCGCTTGCGATTCTTCGACTCTGGAGTGCTCAGACTTGTCGGAGCATTCCTTGATATCCGATTTGATACTGCAAACGTTTTACGCAATTCCAGCCGCTTGTAAATGAAAGCGGTGACGAGTCACCGCACTCCAAAGGAAAAAACAAAAAGGCAAGGGAACCAATCACTCAACCGACAACCCCGTCGATGACATGCCCTTTCACATCCGTCAGTCTCATATCCCGCCCGCCGAAACGAAACGTGGAACGAGTGTGATCGACTCCCAACAGGTGCAGCATCGTGGCGTGCAGGTCGTGAACTTCGACTCGGTTTTCGATCGCCTTGTAGCCAAATTCGTCGGTGGCTCCGTAGATGGTGCCGGGTTTTACTCCGCCGCCAGCCATCCAGATCGTGAACCCTTGCGGGTTATGGTCGCGTCCATCTTTGCCCTGTGCAAACGGTGTGCGGCCAAATTCGCCCGCCCACACCACCAGCGTTTCGTCCAGCATCCCGCGTTCTCGCAGGTCCTTTAGTAGTGCAGCGATCGGCTGGTCCACTGCGAGTGCATTGTTTTCGTGGCCTTGCTTCAGGTTGCCATGCTGGTCCCAGCGGTCGCCGCCGACTTTGGGGCACGTGAGTTCGATGAATCGCACTCCCTGTTCCACCATCCGCCGAGCGATCAAACACTGAGCAGCGTAGATTCGCGTTGGTTCGTATTTCGATTCCAGTCCGTACATTTGCTGAATATGAGCGGGTTCCTGCGACACCGACATCACTTCCGGAACGGCCATCTGCATGGCATAGGCCAGTTCATAGTTGCGGATGGCGGATTCCAGACTGTCGTGTTTGCCGAATTGTTCGACCGCCAGGCTATCCAGTTGATTTACAAGGTTCAACTTGCCGCGCTGCTGCAACGCGGTCGATTCTGTGCGTTCGATATTGGCGACTCCGCTGCCCGATGGCTTGAACACCGACCCCTGAAAACTGGCGGGAAGAAACCCGCTGCCGAAACAATCGAGGCCGCCGGGCGGAATCAGCCCGCCGTTGAGTGCCACGAAGCCGGGCAGGTTTTTACATTCGCTGCCGAGCCCATAGTTCACCCACGCCCCCATGCTGGGACGGCCCTGCAATCCACTTCCGGTGTGCAGAAAGTAATTGGCGAACGTGTGTTCGGGAAATTCCGAAACCATCGACCGAATCACCGCCAATTCGTCAACGCATTCCGCCACGTGTGGAAACAAGCTGCTGACCGGGATGCCCGATTCGCCGTATTGTTGAAACTTCCAGGGACTGGCCAGCAGGTTGCCGTTGTTGTTGAACTGCGTGGGTTCAACGTCGAACAAACTGCCGGGCGATTTGCCATTCTGTTTATCGAGCTCTGGCTTGGGGTCGAAGGTATCCACCTGCGACGGACCGCCATCCATGTACAGAAAGATAACGTTCTTCGCTCGCACCTGATGATGCGGTCCGTGACCTGCCGCTCCGAGCTCCGGGTTTGCAGCGGTGTCAAACCCAAACGCCGGATCGCGAGCGAGTGCCGCCAGTGCAACCGCAGCAAAACCGCCGGCACAACGCCGCAGCATGTCGCGCCGTGATGATGGCTGAGACTGTAGTCGTTGGCAGGGGTATGGAATTTGTTCAGTCATTGGTTCTCTTTCGATCGTTCCATCTATTTCTCAGCAAATGGCGAAGCCATGGCAGGCATTAGCCATGGACGCCAGTCCATGGTCCAGTTGACCGGAATACAGAACAGTCACGAAGTGACGACAGGCGTTAGCCATGGACGCAAGTCCATGGTTCAATTGAATTCGAAACCGAAAAGTCACGAAGTGACGACAGGTATTAGCCATGGACGCCAGTCCATGGACCGGTTGACCAGAATGCAGAACAGTCACGAAGTGACGGCAGGCGTGGGATTTCAAACATGATCAACTCCTGCCGTCGGGTTGCGACTTTATCGAATTTATTGCTTTCGTTTCCACGGACTTGCGTCCGTGGCTAATGCCTGTCGTCGCTTCGCGACTCTGTCCAACCATCGCGTTGCGTCTGTGTCTAGCCGCCGCTTCGGGATGCTGTGCATTCATTGTTTAAATTCCTAATCATCGCAGGAAAATGAACTCCTTCGTGTTAATCAACGCATGAGCAAAATCTGACCACAACTGCAGGTTGTTTTCATCGGCGTTACTTTCCGCGACCTGAGCTTTCACGTACCCCATCGCGACAACTTGCTCATCACCTGATGGCTTTCGTGCGAACGCCGTTTGATACATCCACGCAATACGAGATTCGACGCTTGAATGCTGTTCAATCGCCCGTTGCGCCCATTGCTTAGCCTGTTCCACCACCAGAGGATCGTTCATCAGAATTAACGCCTGCGCCGGCACATTCGATACGTTGCGGCGTCCCATTGTGCTGAAAGGCGTGGGCGAATCGAACGTCAGCATAAATGGAGAAAGAAAATTCCGTCGCACCGAAATGTAAATCGATCGGCGTCCGTCGCCGTCAAGTGGGCCGCTCTTTCCGGGGCGGCCGCGTCCATCCATGAAATTGGTTAGATGAATTGGAACCGGCGCACCAAATTGAGTCTCATCCAACCGACCGGCCAGCGTCAGCAGTGCATCGCGAATCGCTTCGCCTTCGAGTCGCTTGGGCGAGCGATGATGCCAGAGCAGGTTGTTCGGATCGGCTTCCACGGCAGCGGAGTCCGGCCGGCTGGACATCTGATAAGTTCGTGACAGCACGATCGTGCGAATCATCCCTTTGATGCTGTGGCCATCCTGAACAAACCTTGTCGCCAAATGATCCAACAGCTCCGGATGCGTGGCACGCTGGCCAAGCACTCCGAAGTCATCGGTTGTTGGGACTATGCCGCGGCCCATCAGATAATGCCAAATGCGATTCACGATCACTCGCGACGTCAGCGGATTCGCGGGATCGTTGATCTGCGCCGCCAGTTCCAGCCGGCCACTTCCGCGAGCAATCGACATCGGCTGGTCGCCAGCGATCGCCGTCAGAAAATGGCGGGGTTCCACATCACCCGGCTTCGACGAATTGCCGCGAATCAACACGCGATCGTCTTCACCCGTGCCATCCATCATCGCAAGGGCGAGACGCGATTTGCGAACAACCTGAGAACTCAACTGAGTTCGTTCCCGCTGCCATGATTCTACAATTCGTTGAGCAGTCGCGTTTCCGCCGGTTCCACCGATGCGCTTAAGAAACACAACGTGATCGATGCCGATATTTCCCCAGCCGGCCTTATGATCATCGACAACCTGGATCGTCGCTTCTTTGCCAGCAAACTGCCGGACGTCCCACGTGTTCAGCGACATCTGATTGTTACTGCGTCCCGTTGCTGACAAGACCGGCTTGCCGTCAATGACCAGGTTGACGCACGTCTTGCCCTGATGAGTTCCGCCGCCGACGAGAAATTCAATTGCGTCGAAGTTGATTTCGAACGGACGCGACGTGAGAGTTCCGGTAAGACTGTCACCGCGTCCCACATCACCCCCCGGGCGAATGTTATGCGAATTGACGAAGAACTTGCCGACGCCATTGATCTTCCCCTGGTAGCTGCCGATGGTTTGCAGTGTTTGCGGAATGTCCCCAAAGGCGTCTCCGGTTGTTGTCCAACCTTCGTAAGTGCCAGACTCAAAATCGGCGAAGACGGTCTGTTCGAATTTTGCGTTCGTGTTCAGACTGGCTTCTGCGGCCTGAGCATACGCTTCGAACTTCTTATGGGAAGCCGACAGTCGACGATCAAGATCGGCAAGTCCGCCCGCGTCCAGCCCTTGCACGGCCATTCGCACGGAAAGGCGAGCGTCCTTCGCCGGCACGAATTCCAAATGCAGACGATGCCCGATGTATCGCGACAGATCCAGAGTCACCCAACCCTGTTCCGTCACCGCGACTTGTTTGACCGTTTGTTGGTGAAGCGGCCCCGCAACCAGTCGATGCGAATCGACGCAGGCAACGATGTGCCCGGTGCCCTGAACAAGGCAACTCACGCTTCCGGCTTTCAATTCGAACGTCGGGCTCCGCAATGTCCGGCCGCTCTTGGGCAGCTTAGCGATCGCACTTCTGCTTTGAATCTCTCCCTCGGTGATCGACTCCAGCCCATTCCAAAACGCATCGCTTGCGGCGGCGGCATGAGGTGCAATTCGCACGGCGGATGGATCATCAAAGTCGAGATAGGCGACACCTTCACGTTGCGGGCTCATGCCAAACACGAAGCCGTCCTGCATGTAGTCCTTTGCGGGAATGTTGCCATAATCCACAATGATCGAGTCGTCGTCCAGATAACTCATTTGTTGTGGAAACTGAATTCCCTCGGTGTCCAGTAAGTCGCGTATCTGTTGCTGGAACTTCGCGTCGACTTTAGCAAGCTGCTCGGCGATGCGACGATTATGTTCAATCGATTCAAACCTTACCTGACGATAATCGCTGCTTTGAAGAAAGCCTGTCAGCGAGTAATAATCGGCCGTCGAAATTGCGTCGAACTTATGATCGTGGCAGCGAGCACACGAAACCGTGACTCCCAGAAACGTCTTCGACATGACATCGATCATGTTATCGAATCGGTCGGCTTCGTCTTTGCGAATGTCGACTGGCGAATGCACCCATTCGCCAAGGAACCAGAAACCAGTGCCAAGGATCGATTCGTTGATTCCGGTATCCGGACGCAAACGTGGCTGGGCAAGCAGATCGCCCGCGATGTGTTCGCGCACCAGTTGATCGTACGGCACGTTCGCGTTCAGCGCTCGGATGATGTAGTCGCGATATTGAAAGGCGTTCGGAGTGTCGTTATCGAATTCATGCCCGCGAGATTCGGCATAGCGCACCAGATCCAACCAGTGCCGTCCCCAGCGTTCGCCAAAATGCGGTGATGCCAGCAGTTCATCAACCAACCGCTCCAGTGCGCCGTCCGAGCTATCGTCCAGGAACTTACCCGCTTGTTCCGGCGTTGGCGGCAATCCAATCAGATCAAAATACAGCCGACGCATCAGAGCCGTTCGATCGGCATCGCAGGAGGGAGTCAGTCTCGCTTCTTCAAGTTTCGCGAGCACGAAATGATCTAATTCGTCATGCGGCCACTTTGTGTCTGCCACTTCCGGGATCGCAGGTGATTGAATCGGTTGCCAAACCCAATGGTCCGCCTTGCGTTGCTGAAGATCGAATACTTCAGCACTTGACTCACCCGTCGGTGCCGCTTCGTCTGGCCAGGGAGCTCCCATCTCGACCCAGCGTTCGAGTGTTTTGATATCGTCAGCCGAGAGCTTTCCTTTAGGAGGCATCTCGTAGGATTCGTACCGGACCGCTTCGATTAACAAACTTCCGTCGACATCGCCCGGAACGATTGCCTCACCCGAATCGCCGCCTTGCAGCAAGCTTGCTCGACTATCCATCAGCAACCCAGCCTGCAGCTTTTCGGCCTTCACGCTGTGGCACGAATAGCAATGCGTCGCAAAGAGAGGACGAACTTGTTTCTCGAAAAACTCAAGCTGCTCGCCGGTCGGCTGTTCATTGTCAGCACTACTGGCGTGCTGACAGGTTGCGAGCAGCAAGAGCCACGGAACGATATAGTTTAGGAATGGACGCATGAAGGCTTCTCATTCTCGATTTTGAATGGACTACGCCACATGAGAATGGCGGCACTGGCTGACAATTCCCTTATTATGTTGGATATTCCGCAGTTGTCGAGGACAATCTGCGACACTGTCTTTAACGATTTGCGTCACGCAGTGAATTCGCCCCATGAAGCCGGAAACTCGTCACAGAATTGCATTGCTGGTGGAAACGTCGCGTTCCTACGGTCGCGAACTGCTGCGTGGGGTCGCCCGCTTTGCCAGCACAAGGACGAACTGGACGCTTTTGCATCAGGAAATGACAATCGACGCGTCGCTTCCGGATTGGATGACGGAGTCCGAAGTCAGCGGTTCAATTGCTCGCGTCGATTCGCATATCATCGACTCGCTCATGCAACTGCAGGTGCCGATCGTCGATGTGCGATGTCGGCGGCAGTTTGCCGGAATTCCGCAAGTCGAAACAGACGACCGCGAAGTCGCTCGTATTGCATTTGCCCACCTCTGGGATCGAGGTTTCCGGCGATTCGCTTTCTGTGGATTCCAGTTTGCTCACTACTCAGAAGCTCGCTTGCGTCAATTTCGCGAATCGGTCGCCGCGGCCGGGGGCCCGCTTTCGGTTTACGAATCGCCAGGCAAACGGGACGTGGCTCTCGGCAGCATCGAGCAGCCGGATCGCGCCGATTTCCAGTCGATGTCAAAGTGGCTGGATACTTTGCCGCGACCCACGGGTTTGTTTGTCTGCAACGATATCCGAGGTCAGCAGGTTCTGAACGCGTGCCAATCGCTTTCCATCGCTGTGCCTGATGATATTGCGGTCATTGGCGTTGACGACGACGATGCGGTTTGTCCGCTTGGCAACCCGCCACTGTCCAGTGTGCGACCCAATGCCGAACAGATCGGATATCGAGCGGCGGAAATTTTACTCGACATGCTTAACGGCAAGCCAACTCCAACACTCACCGAGTTTGTTCCGCCCGTGGGAGTCTCACAACGACTGTCGACTCAGGTAAGTGCAGTCGAAGACCGTGAAATCGCGCGAGTTTGCAGGTTCATTCGTGAACACGCCCGCGACGGCATCAACGTTAATCATATCGTGGAGTTCACGACTCTCTCACGCCGTCAACTTGAGCGTCGTTTTCGGCAACAGTTGAATCGAACTCCTCACGAAGAAATTACGGCTGCTCAGATCGCTCGAGTGAAACAGTTGCTGCACGAAACCACGATGACGCTTGAGCAAATTACTCAGCTGGCAGGCTACAGTCACAAAGAACGTCTGGCTGCCGTTTTCAAACGTGAAACAAACGAGACTCCGGGCGAATACCGCCGCCGCGTAACTTGAAAGGGCCTAAACCAGCAACGGAAGAAGGCACCTGAAAGAACTGAGTCTGGCTTCCGCATCCAGGTGATTGGCCCGCCTAGATTACTCGGCGAGGGTGCCACAGGCTCAGTCCAATTCAGGTGTCAGTTTATGATATTCAATTTCGATGTGTCATTGGAACTTCGGTTCCTGCTGCAGTGAAAAAATGACGATTTCTTCACCAGTGGTCGTGCTGATGTCGTGATGCATACTGACAACTTTAACACCAACCGCTTCGTATACCAGCGACTCAAGCATTGGGCGTGCAATCTCAAGTAATTGCTTTCGTGTTTGCTTAATAAGATTTCTACCTTTCTCCGGAGAGGCCGATCTGCCCAGCTGTCGTTCGGCCAATGTCAGAACTCCAAAGATGCGCACGATCAGCAGATCCTTAATCAGGTGTGCCAGAATACGCTCCGAACGCCATCCCAGATATTCTTCCTGAAAACGAATGATGCCGTCGCAAATCGCGGCTTCACTTTCTGCCTGCGTCAGGTTTTTTGAAGGGCGAGTGTTTCGAAGTCGGCGAGCTTCACCAATTGGTAATCTAAGATCGGTAATGGGCGCTGCAGGCACTTTGGAACGCACGGCTGAAGTCGTTTTGCTACCGCGTGCGGGAGCGATGTTGTCCAGAACCATCCTGACCGCCGCCAGTGTGACGGGCTTGTACAGCACCAGATCGCAACCGGATTGCATTGCGTGATCTTTGTGTTCGTCGCCTTTCTGCCCGGTGATGGCCACGATTTTCATCCGGGCGAATCCGGGCAATTGCCGAAATCGACTGACCAGCGTGTAGCCGTCCATGTCGGGCATCAGCAAATCGACCAGCAACAGATCCGGACGAAACGCAGCCGCGACATCCAGGGCCTGGAGACCGCCATAAGTGACGTGAACATTATGACCAAGCTCCTCCAGCAACAGTCCCAGCGCATCAGCACCATCCCGGTTGTCGTCCACGATAAGAACTCGCAGTGATGTTTCAGATGGCATAGAGAAGTGGCTCCTGAGAAAAAACGATTCTGTTTTGTTGAACCGACGCGTTTAGTGAACTGTTGATATGTTCGCAGCCAATCCGATTGGCTGGCCCGATGACTGAGTGGCGACGTCTTTGAAAATTCTGATGCGTCCACCACGGGCAAAAGGTTGAATATTCGACGGAATGCTTCAGCGACAATCCTGCAATCTCATTTACAACACGCGAGCCTCAACTTCGCTTAATATCTGCAGCAGCTGTTCAAATTTTGCGGGCTTCACCAGATGATAATCAAACCCAGCATCAGTTGATGCCTCGCGATCGGATTCCTGGCCGTATCCTGTTAATGCAATCAGTACGATTTTTGTACCACCCGGCTGCTTGCGTATCTGCTTTGCCACTTCATAGCCGTTCAGTTCGGGAAGGCCGATATCCAGCATGGCCACCTGAGGCTTGAATTCCAAAGCCAACTGAACGGCCGCGATTCCATTCTGAGCAGTACGAACTTCGTGACTGTACGCCTTCAGCAGCATTGCAAACCCCTGCACCGTGTCTTCGTTATCATCAACAACAAGTACTCGCAGCGCATGACTGGCTTGATCGGCCTTGATGGCGATGTCAGCGGAGTGTGGTGAATCGTCAGACAGTAGTGGCAGTCTTACGATGAATTCGCTGCCTTCACCTGGTTTACTGAAGGCTTCCACTGAGCCGCCGTGAAGTTCAGTCAGCCTTTGAACCAAAGCCAGGCCGATTCCCAGTCCGCCCTGTGATCGATCCAGTGAGCGTTCGGCCTGCGTGAACAGATCGAAGATCTGAGGAAGCAGAGTTGGAGCAATCCCGACTCCGGAATCTCGCACGCGAATCACGCATTCATCGCTTTCTCGGGCAACGATCAGCCACACATGGCCACCTTCTTCTGTGTACTTGGCAGCATTCGTCAGAAGATTAACCAGCACCTGATCCAGACGCGACGCATCCGCGTGCAGCCAGATTGGCTCAACCGGTAAAATAATGTCAAGTTCGTGGTGGCGTTGTTCCATGAGCGGTCGAACGGTTTCAACGGCTCCTTCGGCAATCCCGCTTACAGCCACCCATTCCTGACGTAGTTGAACTCGCCCCGACGTGATGCGTGACACTTCCAGCAGATCGTCAACCAGATGCTGCAACTTGCCGACCTGGCGTTCGATAATGTTGCGAGCCTGCTGCTGAATGCGAGTTTCCGAATCCTGCTGCAGACTCAGCAACTGAACGGCGTTGGCAATTGGAGCCAGTGGGCTGCGCAATTCATGACTAAGCATCGCCAGAAATTCGTCCTTCCGCAGATGCAGATTGGCCAGTTCCGTCGTTTGGGACTGCAGCAGTTTTTCCAGGCGACTGCGTTCGGTGATGTCACGAATGTTGCACTGAATAACCTGATGGTCGCCTTCTCGATAGGCGTTCGCCACAATTTCCACTTCCACGGTCTGCCCGGCCGTTGATTCCAAATGCAGGTGTTCATAACGCAGATAGCCGGTGTTCTGTAACGTCTTGACCGCTGCTTCGTTGCCGGCTTTGTCTTGGAACAGACCGATTTCCCAGAGCTCTTTGCCCAGAAAGTCTTCGTGTGAATATCCCAGCAGGTCGCTCATAAACGGATTGGCGTCCACGATTCGACCGTTGATGAAGTCCAGAATCAGAATGCCATCTTTGGCGGCTTCAAACAGTCGCCGATATCGCACTTCAGAGATTTGCAGGTCTGCCCTGGCCACCTTCATATCGTGAATGTCGGTATTGGATCCGACCCACATGATCACATTGCCGACCGGGTCACGCATCGGTAAAGCTCGACTGATATGCCAGCGGTACTCGCCATCGTGTCGCCGGAAGCGACTTGCAAATTCAAACGTTTCGCCGGTCGCGATGCAGTGTCTCCATTGCTGCAATTGTTCGTCAACGTCTTCCGGATGAATGAATTGAGTCCAGCCTGAGCCCCGAATCTGTTCAAACGACAGCCCTGTGAATTCGCTGATTTGAGGATTGTAGTAGGTGACTTTTCCGTCAGGATCTGCCGTGGCAATGCATTCCGGAATGGAATCCAGAATGTACCGCAGCTGCTGATTCGATTGATGCAGCCTGAACCCGCCGTTTTGAAGATGCGACACATCTCGAACAGCAATGGGAATGAATACGCCGTGATTGGTTTCCAGTAGATTGACGCTGACTTCCAGCGGCACTTCTGTGCCATTCTTACGCAGGCCGATAAGTTCCTGGTTAGTAAGAATTCCGTCCGAACTGCAGGTCGTTTTTCCAGCTGCTGTCGTTGCAGCACCATTGTCTCGCAGAGAAACCGGCATCAGCATTTCGACATGATGTCCAAGCAGTTCGTCAGTCTGATAACCGAACAGCTTAGTAGCCAGCGCGTTTACAAATACAATGTCTCCATGCTGATCGACAACCACCATGGCGTCCGGAGCGGAGTCAAGAAACATCTGAAACCGTATGGCGGGTTCCATGTTGTGTTCCGGTGTGGTCATCGTGTGTCTCTGTGGTTTCGTTCGGTCGAGTTTAGAACAGTCGGAATGGAAACAGTTACAACGCAACGTCTGTGTTTGATTTTTAGCGAGCAGGGCAGGCCGTCGGTGATTTACGCAGGCTGGTCCGTCGGCTGTGGGGTAGGCGGAACGCTTCTACTCTGAGCTGTCTTAAAGCTGCTGATCGATGATAGAACTGTCACGGTCACTTCATTCGTGGCGAAAAAAAAGACCGACGTCAGCGAACCTCAAAAGATTCGCTCACGTCGGTCCACTCTTCAACAAGCCGCCCGTCGTTGGGGATGCCCGTCATCTAGTTGTCCAATATCCGTTTTGATTTTTATTGCCAAAACGTTTGCACGCCTCGGTTGATGTTATAGTAGCAGCTGACTGGAAGGAATGCACGCCCTGTCTGATTTCTATGGCAGTTTACCGTTCGATGTGGACCGATCTGGCTGACGGAACCCGATTCACGTAGTTCAATTCGCGCTTGGGCGCAGGTTTCACCATCGCCGGATGTTCGGAATTGCCTATTGCCAGGACTCCACTGGCTCTGGTGGTATTAATGAAGAATTGCTGCTTGATACTATGTAATAATCTCATCCACCACGCGTGAAGGCTCGACGCCGGTCAGCTTGAAATCAAGGCCTTGATAGCGATGTGTGAAGCGTTCGTGGTCGATGCCCAGCAGATGTAGCGCGGTGGCGTGCAGGTCGCGAACGTTAACTGGGTTTTCGACAGCGTTGTAGCTGAAGTCGTCGGTCGCTCCGTAGCTGAAACCCGGTTTCACGCCGGCTCCTGCCATCCAGATGGTGAAACAGCGAGGATGATGATCACGGCCGGCTTCCGGAGATTTCCAGTCACCCTGTCCGGCGACACTGCGACCAAATTCACCGCCCCAGATCACCAGCGTGTCTTTCAACAAACCCCGTTGCTTCAGATCTTTCACCAGCGCCGCGCTGGGTTGATCTGTGTCTACGCAACGCGACACACACCACGAACTCAAACGCGAATGATGGTCCCAATCGGGGTGAAACAGCTGAATGAAGCGTACGTCTCGTTCAGCCATTCGTCGTGCCAGAATGCAGTTGGCGGCGTAGCTTCCGGGGCGGCGAGAATCCGGGCCGTACAATTCGAACGTGGATTCGGGTTCGTCGCTAAGATTCGTCAGTTCCGGAATGCTGGTCTGCATGCGGAACGCCATTTCGTATTGTTCGATGCGAGTTTCGATTTCCGGGTCGAAGGTTTCGGCCTGCCGCTTACGATTCAGCGACGCCAGCCCATCCAGCATTTCTCGCCGCAGCTCGCGCGGAAAGCCGTCGGGGTCGTTCAGATACAGCACCGGATCTTTCGCGCTGCGCAGTTTGACTCCCTGGTGTCGTGACGGCAGAAAGCCGCTGCCCCAATAGTGGTCGTACAGCGGTTGGTCGCTGGGGCGTTTCATGCGAGACAGCAGCACCACGTATTCGGGCAGGTTTTTGTTCATGCTGCCCAAACCATAGCTGGCCCAGCAACCAAAACTGGGGCGTCCGGCAATTTGATGTCCCGTCAAAAACTTCGTCATCGCCGGCGCGTGATTGATCTGGTCGGTGACCATCGATTTCACGAAGCAGATTTCGTCGGCGATTGAACCGATATGAGGCAGCCATTCACCGACTTTCGCACCGCATTCGCCGTGGTGGTGAAATTTTGTGATCGGCGGAAGAATCAGCTGCGGCTTGCCTTTGGTCATTCCCGTCAAACGCTGTCCCTGCCGCACGCTATCGGGAAGTGGAGTTCCCGCCAATTTGTGCAGGTCCGGCTTATCGTCGAACAATTCGATCTGCGACGGACCGCCCGATTGAGTCAGAAAGATGACTCGCTTTGCTTTGGGAGCAAAGTGAGGCAGTGAATTCTTCAGTTCCGACGCGGCCAGCTCGTCACCCAGCATCGCGCTGGCCGCCAGAGCGCCGAAGTTCAGGCCGACCTGGTTCAGGAAACTGCGGCGTCCGAGATTGTTGGGTTCGTTACTCACGAGTCATCGCCTCATCAAGATTGAATAACAGACTTGCCACTGTCATCCACGCCGCAGTGGTCGGCGCGCGTTCATCAGACGCTGGTGATTGTTGCCCGACGGTTGTATACCGAACGGCTTCTGCGACGTGGTGTTTGTAGTAGTTAGAGCCGTGAGACCAAACGGCGTGCAACTTGTCGACTTCTGATTCCGTCAATCGCCGCGAGAGAACTCGAACGGCCATTGATTGCAGTGATTCCTCAAACTGCGGTCCGGTTGCTGGAATGCCGTCTGCCAGAGCCCGCGACGCTTCCAGCATGGTGATGTCGTTCATCAGCGTTAACGCGTGCAGCGGTGTGTTGGTGCGGCGAATGCCGACTTCGCAGACTCGGCGTTGAGCACTATCGAACAGAAACGTGGGAGCACTGCTGCGACGCCAAAACGCGTACACCGTGCGACGATACTGCGACGGTCCCAAACTTGGCTGATAGTCGAATCGCCCCATCGTGATTTCTGCCCACACGCCTTCCGGCTGATAAGGTTTGTGCGGCGGGCCGCCGACCGCAGGATTCAGCAAGCCGGAAATTCGCAACGCGTTGTCGTGAATCATCCACGCCGGCAAGCGGTATCGCGGCGATCGCGCCAGCAGCCGGTTTTCAGGATCGCGTTCAAGCAGATCGGCGGAAGTCATGCTGCTTTGACGGTATGTTTTGCTGTTGACGATCAGTCGAATGATGTGCTGCAGATTCCAGTCGTTTTCGATCAGTTCAACGGCCAGCCAATCCAGCAATTTGGGATGCGTCGGCAGTTCGCCCTGCAAACCAAAATCTTCCGACGTTCGCACCAGTCCCTGGCCGAACATCAATTGCCACAAGTGATTCACAACCACGCGAGCCGTCAGGGGATTTTTTGAATCGACGATCCACTGTGCCAGGTCGAGTCGCGTTTTGGCTTTGTCGGCCGGCCATTTCAAAACGCTCGGTAACACGCTTGGCGGGACAACATCGCCCTTCGCATCCCACACGCCTCGCACCAGCACGTGCGTGTCGCGCGGCTTTGGTTTTTCCGCCAGCACCATCACTTGGCGAGGCTTCTGTTCTGCTTGAAGTTCTGATAGCTGCCGTTTCGCGTTCGCCAGACGAGTGGCCATTTGCTGATAGGTTTCATCGCCCAGCAGGTGTTGATTCAGCAATCGCTGTCGCAGTTTGCTGTCTGGTTGACCGCCGCCTTCTGTTGTGCGAATGAGTTCCGCGATGGGCGAATCTCCGTCGACACGACGAACCGTTTCCCCCAGTTCTGATGCCAGCGAAATTCGAAACCGCCCGATGTTGGCATCCCCGTGAGTCGACCGGTGTCGCAAAACGATAACCAGTTGATCGCCCGGTTCAACTTCCCACGGCTCGGTCAGAGCATAAACGCCGACGTGCGGTTCGATGACTTCCGCGCCTTCCGTCGTCCAGCCATCTCGCGCGTCATCGTTCAGGGTTTTGCCAATTGGCCCGTAGCGACTGTCCCACGTTGTCTTGCGTTTGCTGTCGGCTTCGAGGTCCGCGACAACAGCGGCGATTTCCAGTTGAGTTTCCGACGGACTGCCTTGACGACGCCCCAGCGGCCTCACGCTTGTCAAGGTAAATTCGCCGTTGCCACTGCGAGTGAAGCGTTCGGCGACGTGCGAAGAATGCGGGAACACTTCGATGCGAAACCCTGTCACGCGGCCCATGGATTCTTTAACCGGAAGAATAACTCGATAGTCGTCTTGCCTAGGATTTGGTCCGTGAGTCTGAACCGTTTGATCCGGTTCAACGCGAAACAATGTTCCGTCGCTGCTGACGACTCGCGGCTGCGGCGTCCACCACACCTGATGGTCTGTCGACTTTGCGGCCAGAGTTTTCTGCAGCCAACCTTCGAACCGTTGCTCGGCCCGTTGTCGTTCTGCCGCTTCTTCGGTCTGACACTGTTCAACAAACGCTGACATCTCGTCAATACGTTCGGCAACCGCTGGCGACTTATATTGCAGATAAGGTTTCGCCGACAGGCCCGCCTTGCCGTCTTCGTCGATACTGTTGAAGAAGGCGGCCATCGAATAATAATCGTGCTGCGAAATCGGATCGAACTTGTGCGAATGACACTGCACGCAACCCAGCGTTAGTCCCAGCCAAACCGTGCCCGTTGTGTTGACGCGGTCGATGACGTAATCGATGCGTGATTCTTCCGGATCACGACCGCCTTCACCATTCGTCATGTGATTGCGATGAAAACACGTCGCCAGTTTTTGATCGTCAGTCGCATTCGGCAGCAGGTCACCGGCGAACTGTTCGATGGTAAAATCCTTAAACGACTTGTTGTCCTGAAACTGCTGAATCACCCAGTCACGCCACGGCCAGTTTTGGCGAGTTGCATCCTGCTGGAACCCATCCGAATCAGAATACCTGGCCGCATCCAGCCACCACATCGCCATTCGTTCGGCATAGTGCGGCGACTTCAGCAAACGATCGATGGCCGCCTGCCACGCGGCGTTCGAACCATCGCCAAACGCTTTCACGTCATCGGGCGTCGGGGACTGTCCGGTCAAATCAAATGTCAGACGACGCAGTTGAGTGTGCGGTGCAGCGGGAGCACTCAGGTGCATCCCTTCGTCAGCCAGTCGTTCTGCGATAAACGCGTCAATCGGATGAGCGTTGGTATCCGGAACGTCGGGCTTCGTCAACGTTTCAAACGACCAGTGCCTGCCCCACTTCGCTCCGCCCAGAATCCATTTTTGAATCGCTTCGCGTTCTTTCTTAGTTAGCGGCTTGCGATGCGAATCCGGAGGCGGCATTAACTCGTCCGGGTCTTCCGAAATGATGCGATTCCAGATCTCACTGTCTTGCAGCTTGCGTGGAACAATGGCCGCGTAGTCGCCGCGATCAGCCTTGGCGGCGTCTTCCAGATCCAGACGTAGGTCGGCTTCGCGGTGACTATCGTCCGGACCATGACAATGAAAACAACGATCCGACAACACGGGCAAAACATCGCGAGAAAACGAGACGTCATCTGCGCGCAACGTGATGCTGAACAATCCCACGCCAACAGCCAACGCGCAGCGCACTGGGATCATGCGTGTAATCGTATTTCGCAATACGGCTGAGATAGTGCTTCGATTCAGCGGATTGGCCATGTTCTTGATAGTCCCTGATGAACTCATTCGGAAAGTTATCCCCGATAGGTTTTCTGACTTGGCTATTGTACAACAGGCAAGTGCTAAAGTCTTGGACGGCAGGCTGAACTCCTGGTACGATTTGACCATGGCCGAAGAGTCACCGCAAGACTTCCAAAATGCCTTCTTCGCCGGCAATCCGCTGGCCGAATCCGTGATTGCGTTGTTCGATTCTCTGCCTCAGACCTATTTCTACGCCAAAGACACACAAAGTCGGTTCGTGAAAGTGAATCGCCAGTTCCTCGAAAACCACGGTCTAAACGAAGAAACACAGGCCCTTGGGAAAACGGATCACGACTTTCACCCGCCGCTCATACTAAGGCGTACATCAGCGAAGATCGTCGAGTCATGGCGAGTCGTAAGCCGTTGCTCGGTCAGGTGTGGCTTGTGCTGCATCGACGAACCGTACCTCGCTGGTACGTTTCTACCAAGACACCGTTGTTTAATGCGGCTGGGGAAGTCATTGGGCTGGCGGGAGCCATGTATCGCATCGAGCAGCAGGCAGAACTGACGCAGTATCTGCAGGAATTATTGCCGGTCGCTCAATACATCGAACGCCACTATGCCGAACCAATTTCCATGACCGAAATGGCCAGTCTGGCGGGCCTATCAACGACGCACTTCAATCGTCGCTTCCGCCAGTTACTGCGACTGACGCCGACCGAGTATCTACGATCCGTCCGCATTCAGGCGGCTCAGGCTTTGCTGACAACATCATCCCGCACACTGGCCGAAATCGCAGTCGAAGTCGGCTTCACCGACCAAAGCCACCTCACTCGCCGCTTCCGCAAAGTCACCGGCATGACCCCCGCCGCCTGGAGAAAACGCTTCGTCCGCTAGCCTGCAACAACACCAGAGTCGATCAAGCTCAGGTACACTTTGTAAACAAAGCTATCGGATCTGAAGTCGTTAACTATTCCACAGCGAGACGTTGCTTCAGCACATTCATCGTTTCTTTCTGGCGTTGCAATATGACTGAGCGAGCGATTTCGGTTTTTGCTTTCGCGGCTTTGAAGTTCCTGGCCATGGCGACGACGGCGTCGGGAACTTTCGCGGCTTCGGAATCGATGTCGAGATCGAACAGCCAGTCACCCAGGCCGATGTTTCGCCACATGATGCCTTTGCTGGTCTGTTCCTGGAAGCGACAAACGATGGCCGGGATGCCGTTTCCTACCGCCATAATCGGTGAGTGCATTTCACTGCCGAACAAACCGGCGCTGCGAACGTAAACGCTGAGTGCCTCATCGGTCAGCCAGAAATTCTTTCGCCAGACAACTCGATCTTTGACGTCATCCGGCAGCCGGTCGTACAGCATTTCTTTGCCGACGGCCATCTGAGTCATGTCTTCGGGGCACAGCAGCACTTTCAAGTCCGTTTCGCGAACCACGCGGATGATCGCTTCGCGAATCGGAGCGTGATCGTGTTCCTTCATCGCTTCGTTGCGCGCCTGGCGCGTGTCATCTTTCACCCGTTTGTCACCGGGGATTGTCCAGTACGGCGTGAATCGCAGGCGGGACAGGCAACACAGAAACTTGCCATCCTTCAGGTCGTTCGCCTTAAGGAACGCTGTCGCGGCATCGTCGTTGCGAAGATCACAAGCGAAGGCTCCGTCGGGACCGAATTCCATGATGGGTGAGGCCACGCCTTGTTGTTTCGCATAATCAAGCGATACGGAGTCTCGAAAGTAGACGAATTGGGCCCTGGACAACAGCTCCGTCGTCCCGTTGGAAAAGAAGCTTCCGTGCGTGATGCCATACACTCCGAACGGCTTGCCCGTATGTTTAACAAATGCCGCCACATCTTTCGCCGCGACCAGCGATGGCCCGGAACCGTGCAGCAGAAAATCGGTCCACTCAATTGCTTTTGCCAATTCTTTGTTCGACGCCGATCCATCATTGCGAATCGAGCCCTTCACAATTGTCAGCTTCGGAAACCGCCGATGTTCCATGGCGGCCACTTCGTTAGTGAGATTGCCGGACGCCCACAGAATAACTTCCGCTTCGGGAATGTGCTGTTCAAGCAACGCCAACACTCCCGGCGTGTGAGCAATGTCCCCAATGTTCACGCACTGCCAGGAAGAGCGCAGCAAAATTCGAGGCTTACGTTTTTCGTCGGCCGCTCGCAATGTCTGCGACAGGCCCACCACTGTACTGGCGGCTGCTGCAGTTGCGGCCACAGTTTGCTGAAGAAATTTTCGCCTGTCCATCGCACCAGTTTCTGGCTAAGCCCTGTGAATACATAAAGCGGAAGTGTAGCGAAGCTTCGCTTTGATTCCATTCGAGCTGTTTTGGCCAGCCCCGCAGATGCCGCTCGGCGTGTTCGTTCTTTTTCTGAATGGAAAAGGGCGAGGCTCACGAGACACTTTGGAGGTTGAGGAAAGGGACGTCCAGACTGGTGATATTCAGGCAGGGGAGCTTGCTGGCTTTCGGCCGCCGAAACGTCGGACCAGTTTTACCAATTCCACCACCGCCACGGGCAGCAGAGAACAGCCAGCGATCACGGCCCAGTCGGCCAATGTCGGTGGAGCTGTATGCAGCACTCTTTGCAGCAGCGGAAGGTAAACGGCTGCAGCCTGCAGAGCCAGACACAGCGCCACGGCTGCCCACAGCCAACCGTTTGTGAACAGTCTGTCGGTAAACGCCGATCGATTTTGCGAACGAGCATTGAAGGCGTGAAAGACCTGTGACAGGGCCAGCGTCATGAAGGCCATCGTCGTGGCTGCACGCAAGCCGTCGCCGGATGTGCCGTGCCAATGCATTCCAACGGCAAATGCGAACAACGTAACCGCGGTCAACAACACTCCCTGCCAAACGATCAGGCCGATGAATCGTAGAGTCAGCAGCGATTCCTGCGGATCGCGGGGCGGGCGAGTCATGACATCGGGCGCGGAAGGTTCCAGTGCGAGAGCAAACGCGGGAAAGACATCGGTGACCAGATTCAGCCATAGAATCTGCAATGCGACCAAGGGCAGGGGCCAGCCAATCATCATTGCGATGAAGACGGTCAGAATTTCAGAAAGGTTGCACGACAGCAGGTAGTGCAGAAATCGCAGAATGTTTCCGTAGATGATCCGCCCCTGCTGAACGGCACCGACGATGCTGGTGAAATCATCGTCGGTGATTACCATATCGGCGTTTTCTTTGGCAACTTCGGTTCCGTTAATGCCCATCGCAATGCCGATGTCCGCCTGCTTCAGGGCCGGTGCGTCGTTGACACCGTCGCCCGTCATCGCCACCACGTGCCCGAGTTCCTGCAGGGCTTCAACGATTCTCAGCTTGTGCTCGGGCGACACGCGAGCAAACACTGCGGCGTCGGCGACAATGTGTTTCCAGCCGTCGGCATCAAGATCGGACAGTTCCCGACCGTGCACGGTTTTCAGTGTTCGCCCTTCACGATCGCGGTCTAATCCCAACTGTCGAGCGATCTCGGCAGCCGTCACTTGTTGATCGCCAGTGATCATGACGGTGCGAATGCCCGCTTCTCGACACGTGGCAATAGCAGCTTTGGCTTCGTCACGCAGAGGATCGGTCATGCCCACCAGACCGACGAAGGTAAAGTAACGATCGAAATCGGCGTCTGTGTAGTTTTCCGGCAGTTCACGAAAAGCAAGGCCCAGAACTCGCAACGCAGAACCTGCCAGATCGTTGTTCGTCTGGACCCAGCCGTTACGGTCATCATCCGTGAGCGGCGTCGTCTGGGCGCCTTGCATCTGCAAATTGGCAGCGGCAAGTACCGTTCCGGGAGCTCCCTTTACGAATGCGATCGCCGGCCCTTTCGAACTTCGATGGATGGTGACCATGCGTTTGGACGAGCTGTCGAACGGAACTTCTGCAATACGCGGGAATTCCGCCATCAGCGAATCGCGGCTCATGCCTGCCTTTTCGGCCACCACGATCATTGCGGCTTCGGTCGGATCGCCGAGTACTGTGTCGTGATCGTCCACGCGTTCGACCTCCGCATCGTTGCACAGCATCCCAATGCGCAGTGCCATCTGAAGTTGTTTGTCAGTGTTGGCGTCGACCGATTTTGGGCCTTCCTGAAACGTGCCCACGGTAGCGTAGCCTGTGCCGGTGACATCGACACGATGCTGGTTCAGCACATAGACGCTGACCGTCATTTCGTTTTTGGTAAGTGTCCCGGTCTTATCTGTGCAGATGACCGTGGTAGAGCCCAGTGTTTCCACAGCGGGAAGTCTTCGGACAAGCGCACGTTGCCGGGCCATCCGCTGCATCCCTAAAGCCAGCGTCATTGTGGCTACGGCGGGAAGACCTTCGGGAACTGCGGCGATGGCAAGCGACACGCCGATTTCCAGCATGTGCCAGAAATCAGTCAGTCCTCGCAGCCAGCCTGCGAAGACAATGATTCCACACAGGGCCAGAATTATTACCACCAGCAGTCGACTGATTCCGGCCAGCTTTTCTTCCAGCGGAGTCGCTCGGTCGATCACGTCATCGATCAGCAGCCCAATTTTGCCGACTTCTGTTTTCGCGCCTGTGGCAGAAATTATCAGCTTACCACGTCCGTCGGTGATGGTCGTTCCCAGAAACGCCATGTTCAGTCGGTCGGCAAGTGCCGCGTCGCCATTGCTGATTGCGTCGGCTGATTTTGTGACGGCATTGGACTCGCCAGTTAGAGCCGATTCTTCGATCTGAAGTCTTACAGATTCGACAATTCTGCCATCAGCAGGAACTCGACCTCCCGCAGCAAGCACAACAAGATCTCCCGGTACCAATTCGGCCGCTGGTATTTCTCGCGCCGTTCCACCACGGATCACCTGAGCAACCGACACCGATTGTTTTTGCAGAGCCGTCAGCGCTTGCTGGGCTTTCCATTCCGTCAGAAAGCCGATCGCGGCGTTAATCACGATCACAACCAGAATGGCAACGGCCTCAATGTTATCACCCATCGCAAACGCAATCGCCGTGGCCGCCAGCAGCAACGCCACAATGAGGCTCAAAAACTGCGATACAAGAATCCGCAGTGTTGACCGCTGCCTGGCTTGAGCCAGAGTATTCGAACCATGCTTCGAGAGTCTGCGAGATGCTTCGGCTGCTGTTAAGCCTTGTGAAACATCAGTCTGAAGTCGCTGCACGGCCTGGTCAACCGACAACGCGTGCCACTCGGATAAGGCGGCCTGAGGATGATCTTCACCAGAAGACTGCCTTGTTGTGGACTGCTTGTTGTTTGCAGAAGTGGCTGGAGGTTTTGACATGGAATCTGTGACACTCGTGACAACGAAACCAGAAGCAACCAGTCAGTCCGCAGAAGTTTGCGGGATCGAATTCACGCAGACCTTCGGATGACTCGCGTTAGACTCAGAATGGTCGCGGCTTTAGTTTAGCGTCACAGCAGAAATGTGCGACGGTGATTGCATTTCTAAAGCAGTCGCCGCCCCTGAATTACTCTTGTCAGCACAACTGCGACCGCAGTCAGTAGCAACAGGTGGATGAAGCCGCCCATCAGAGTCGATGTCACCATGCCAAGGACCCACAGGATCAGCAGGATTACAAAGATGGTCCAAAGCATTGTGGTGGCGCCTTTATGGGAATTATTTTTGGCAACTTGTGTTCACCGAATTCTAAATGGCACAAGTTAGATCGCGGCTTCACTTTCATTGTTCATCGTCCGACGTCTGGGGTTTAAGTACCTTCTTAACTGATTCGGCATCGTGCTTAACTTTTTCGGTGTCCACGGACAGCTTGACGTCGACGTTGTGACTGACCTCTTCGCGTTCACCAGTCACGGCAAACCAGCCTCGGTAGAGCCCAACAGCCAGGACAATAATGGCGAACACTGTGATTAGCTGAACGAATTTCTTCATGATCAACTTCTTTGTTAACGGCTTAAAATGATTCACGTTTTGTTGTGGGCGATCGTGACTTACGAAAGCCGGACCGCACGATCCATAACGCGTTCACAGCGTCCCCGCGGCAGAACAATTCGCTGCGTTTTTCTTGTTCGACGATAGCTGAATCGCACCTTGCTCAGTAGCACCCCAGTTGTCAAAAGTGCTCAACTGAAGCTTGTCGAAATGTCGGCGTAATGGGTGGCACTGAACTTGAACGAGGTGCGAGAGATGCAGCGGAGTGTCTTTTGCCGGCTTAGGCCAACATCGCCACTTGCATAGCAGGTGCGATCATCTTCTCGGTACGGAAGTCTTTAGCTGGACAGGGCCATGTCTGAATGAGCCGCAGGGCGTTAGCCCCGGTTTTCTTTCAGCAATCCGCACTAACCGGGGAAAACGCCCTGCGGCTGATGTGGGTCGCTGAAACACTGACCTTTTATTGAACCTGACGCTGTTCAGTTAGGATCTGACACTCGGGGACGTTGTCCCATCCTGTATTGTGCTTTTCCTAAATCGCAAAGTTCGCTTTCGCCGCTGGCATGCTGTTGATTTCGTTAAGGACCTCAATGCCTGTGACCGTGTTGGCATTACTTTTCTGCGTGGTCACTCGAATTCTTCGCCCAGACTTCAGCAGGTCTTTGTGGCTTTCTTTTCCGTCGCACTTCAGCATCGCATCAGATGCCAGTGCATAGGAACTCGTTTTCCTACTGCCGCTTTCCATCTCAAGCCGATTTGCAGCGATGCCAACAAGCCGACCTTCGAACGAGCATGTGCTGGATGTGGCTTCACACCCGTTCGTGTTGATGTTGGGCCTGGTTTTTGGGTACGTGGTGCTTGACATATCTCGCTGCCTTCCTTGAATTGATTCTTCTTTTTTGAAGCCTTGGACTACGGTGTTCGTCGAGTAAGGAAAATTGTTTGAGGAGCAAAGATCTTTCAGCTGATGCACGGATCCAGCAGTTGCCAGTTTGCGGCGCTGTTAATCGGGAGTCGCGACATATTTCGCGAGACCGTCGATCGCAATCGCCGCTCCTTCGCGAGCCCCCTCGGTCGTGACGCGAATTCGTACACCGGACATCAAGTCACGTGCCTGACACACCTCGCCATCCCAGGTCACTTCCGTAGTGCTTGTGACCAGATGTGTGCTTTTAGTGCCATCCTCGTCCGTCATGATCAGCTTGCTGTTGGTGCAACTGAAGACGGTGCCGTAGTGCACGTGTTCCGTGTTATCGCTGCTCATGTAGGTAAACGCGCCGCCGGTGATCATTAAGATTCCCAACAGCCCGCCGGTGATTGTGATTGGATTCATGACTTTGTATCTCCGTTTGTAAAGGCGATGCGACATGGCGTACCAGAATCGCTAGTAGGTTGGCCTGAAGTTGCTATATGCAAATGGCCACAGAGTGGGATATTCATGGAATGGTGTTCAGTAGATTGCCTCTGTTGGTGGCGATGATTCACTCAGCTGCCCCTCCGCCACAGGGGACTTACGTTTTCTATCAGCTGATGGCGTTACCTCGGTTTCACATGGCAAGCAACCCGGTTTAGCACCCGGCGGCTATTCAGAATTGAGCGTGTTTCCAACTAAATTGACAGACGCATAAGACAACGGGTGATAGGCAACAGAAGAAAGACGGTCTCACGCATCAAGACCGAAATTCCGTTCGATCAGTAGATCGCCAATCGTGAACGATGGAGGGAACTCCATGAAGACTATCTGCGAAAATTCAGCCCCTTGTCATCTTCCGCAGCACCGAGCAGTCGGAAGTTGAATTTTCCTGCTTCTGCGGAAGTCACTTCGGCAACCAGCGAGCCGCCGTCTTTGCGTTCCAGGGCCAACACGTTTTGGTCGACAGAATACGTTCCTCCGAACGATTGCGATTTCTGACCGCTGGGTGTGAACGTCCAAGTGAACTTGGCGTCGTCCGTAAGGTCGAGTTTGAACTGTGAGCCATCTTCGCGAGTGGCCGACCACGCTCCGACGAGTGCCTTTGGATCGACGGGCGTCACGTTTGTATCTGCCAGTTGATTGAGTGCCTGACTCACTGCTGGGGTGATGGTCGCGTTGGCCGGGCTGGGTGGTTTGATCATCCGCAGCATCTCCACGGCGACGTTATCGTCTGGCATCAGATTCACCACATGTTCAAACTGAAGACCAGCGGCGTCTGTGTGTCCGCAACTTAGATAGTGATATGCCAGCAAGAACTGTGAGGCAGCGTCCTGCGGATTCGATCTCGCAAACGCTTCCAGAGCTCGCAGCTGAGTGGTGTAGAGTTCGACGTTGGCATACATGCCGCTCATCGTCGTCCAGTCCCAACCCGGACCGACGGCTAACACAGAATGAATCGTGGCGGCTGACTGCTGATAATCCTGCTTCGCAAACAGTACCAGCGATCGGAATTCGTGTAGCACCGCATCATCCGGGAACCGAGTGATGCCCTTGTTGGTGATGTCGAGCGCTGCGTTGTAGTCATTCTGCCGGAATGCTTCGACCGCGTTGTTAAGCACTACGTCTGATGAACTGACCGAATCATTTTCGACGATGACTGGCGTGTTGTAGGACACGCTGATTGGCTGAGCATAATTGTAACCGCTCCAGCCGCCAGTGACGTAATATGGGTTTGAGTAGCCCAGATATCCACTGCTGTAGTTTAGAGATCCAAGACCCCAGCCGCCTAAACCCCAACCCAACGGGCTGTAGCCATAGCTGCCATAACGACCTCCAAAACCATAGTTATTGCTGTAACGAGTTCCGCGGCCAAGCCCCCAGCCGTATCCCAGATTCGAACCGATGCTGTATCCAAGACTTGAACCAATTCCATAAGCAAGACTGGAACCGATCCCGTTGCTTCGATTGCCATTCCAATAGCCATGATAGCCGGCGTGCTGGTAATACGATGGCTTGTAAAGATTGTTGCCGATGCCGATCCGTCGGTTATTGACGCTCAGCGAATTGCCGTTGTACGGTCGATTCCCGATGCCCGACACGCCATTGTGGGAAGTGATTCTGGGAGTACTGACGTGAGTATTGTTTCTTCCAATGCCTGGAATATTCTTTGGGGCAGATCTGCTTCCAGTGATGGTTCGTAGGTTTCCTGCAACGTTGCCGGAATTTCCATGAGAGGGGACATGCGTAACCCCCGGTCGGAATCCGCCGGGATTCGGATGCGACAAGGAAGGCGAACGAGTGTTGCCGGGGCGTTGCGCAACATGGCCGCCGGCTGCTCCACCGATATTGCGAATGCCTCCACCTGTGTTTTGTGGGCCGCCTCCGCCGCTGCGTCTTGAGCCATTGGTGGCTGGAGCATGAATGCCGCCGGCTCCACGAATGGGGCCACTTCCTGCATGCGAGCCGCCCGATTTTGAACCCCCGCCGCCACCAGCATGACCACCACCGCCACCACCGCCACCACCGCCACCAGCATGACCGCCGCCGCCGCCGCGTTGTGCGGGGCCATATGCGTGGGCCATGTTAAGACCGTGTTCGCCGATCATGCTTAGCGAGAGGGCGAACCCCACAATGAACGTCCATTTCCTTGTATTTGTTTTCATTTGTATTTCCTTTTGTTGTGAAGCGAAGCTGCATAGGTCTCGCGTGCAGCGATCCGCGTTGAATTCGAAACCGTTATCTGCCATCAGCTGCAACTGCCTGAGCGGGAATTGGTGCTGAACGAACGATGGTCATAATCTCACTGTCGGGTTGCTGCACGCCGCCAATTTCATGATCAACCGACTGCCAGGTCATGGTCTGATCGTCGATCGCTGTGTAGATGCTGGTACTCGACGCCGTCTGTCCGTCAGCCATCACGCCCGACGTCTTAAGAATCCAGCTTTCGCTGCCTTGTACGTCGGTGCGTCGATACCAGAATCCTTCACCGAATGAACCTTCTGAATCAAACAGCCACGTTCGCAGTTTTCCCGCCAGTGGGTCCCAGCCGATGCGTTGAGTTCCCGTCATGGCATTCTGTCCGGCGACGTGAATGGCGAAGGATCGCACCAGAAAATTACCGTTGTCTGTGGCATTGCAGCTGAAGTGAACAACCGCATCGTTGCCTTCATCAACCCAGTCTCCGATCAACCAGTCCAGTTGGCGAAGTTGCGTGGAATGTTCCTGAAGATTGTTCGGCACGCTGTCTCTAACGCTGGCCGCCAGCCACTTTCCGTCAACCTTGACGTAGACGGTTGTGTAGCGACATTCGACACAGCGGTCATCGTTTGCATGAGTCATCACCGTGTGGCCGTCTTCAAGAGCGACACCAGGGCTGAGCATTCGGATTGAATCAACGCTCATTTCCAGCTTGCATTGGGGATGATTTGCAAAGAAATCGATCAAGCTTTTTGCAATGTTTTCGCGACCGTGCAGGACTGCTCCGGTTTCGTCCATGTACTCCGCATCGGCGGTAAAATGAGCAGCAACTGCTTTGGCGTCGCCCGCTTCATAGGCTTTGATGAACGACTTATCCACAAGCCTGATCGCCACTTCGTCAGCCGATGGCGATTGTTCCTTAGATGGTACCACGTTGGTTTCGTCCGCAGTTGCAACAAACATGGCACCTCCCGCAACGGCGATCCATGACAAACTTAGGGCCTTTAACATGTTGAATACTTTCTGAATTCGCACCAGGCGACATACGTCTGAAAAGGGTTGATGTTCGCTGCGACGTTCGCATTGCTGAATTTCAGGCAATAAAAAAAGCCGACATGGACCGCCCCTTGATAAAAGGCTCAGTCCATGTCGGCTTACTTGTAAATTCGCCGACCAGAATTTTCTGCTCTGCGATTTAGTGAGTCATCCGCGATTGTTTTTTACTTTGAACAAGCTGTCCGCAAACAGCTGATCCACATGTTCGATGTTAGCACTCATCATGCGAACGGCAATATCACTTACTGTTCTATTCCCAAATTGGTGCGATTGATACGCCACGGAATTCTGCATTCGCGTTGTTAATGACGTCTGCGTGCTACGTCAGACGCTCGTTCACCAGCGTGCCAAAATAGCTGAAGCTGTGAGCGCCCAGAGGTTCTGCCACACTGATCACTTTCAAAGCTCCGTCGCGGTTCTTGACTTCTATTCCCAGACCGTAGTGGCCCAGCCGCAATTCCTTCAGAGCGAACTTGATTATGGCATCTTCGCCGTCTCCAAAGAAGAACTTCTCCTGCAGACGCTTCAGCAGCTGAATGCCATCATCAAGATGCAAGGCGACAATGCTGGCTTTGCCGTAGCCTGCAGAACACAGAGCCTTCGTTACCGCGTCAAATTCTTCTTTTGTGTCTACGAAGCCAATCGTTTGGCCGTCTGGAGTTGCCAATTGCTGGCCGTGGTCGACAGTGGGTTTGAATGTCATGGTTGTTGTTTGCCTATTTGTAGGTGAGCGGAATTGAAATGTTTGCGGATGAACTTATGGCGACCCGGCTGGCTTGCCGTCGGTTAAGATTAACCAACTGTCGCCACGCGTCGCGGGTTGGCTGCTATTGCCCATGCAGTGCCAGCACAGTTGTCTTGCGTGGTTGATTCGTCGACTGCAAGAACGGGACGAATCTTCCGAAATGCTGCACAGCCAGCATCGTCCAGCCGTAGACCAGATGAGTCGCTGCGGCCAGCCACCACGGGATTTCGTTAAGGATCCAGTTCCCACCGCTCAGCATTGGCTGCAGCCACGATAGTATGCCGTAAAACATGACAATCCAGACGGTCAATGAAGCGACTGTCACGACAGCAAACTTCAACAGCATGCTGCTGGAACCGAGCTGTCTGGAAATGATTGAATGAAACGGAATCCCCAGCAGCATTCCAAACAGCAGGTACAACAGACACCCCAGCACAAGCGTCAGACTGTTATCCAGCGTCAATGCCGTGTCTCCCAGTCCAACCGTCAAATAGACCTGGATGATGTGCAGCGGATGTTTTCCTTCAAAAAACGAAACGACGACATTAAACAACAAGCTCGTCATCGCCCCGATGCCGCCGAGTGCAAATCCGGCGATGGCGTAATACATCCAGTAAAACCGCCTCGGCGGCCAGTTTGTTAATCGCGGATTTGATGCCTCAATCTTTGCTTCAAGTGTGCTCACCCGGTTGCGTAAATCTTCAAGTTCACGCAGTCTGCTTTCCTGATTCATAACAGTCGCCTTCCTGACGTAATCGCATCTAAATAACTCCGCGCCAAAGTTGAAGCTTCGTTTCCTTAAAGGGTGGCCGAGGTTGGACTGAGCTTGCGAAGAAAACACCTATGTGGCCTCATTCGTACCTCGCTCCAAACACAGCCACCCATCGCGCTCACATTCCGACAAGCGTCGAAGGTGCAGTGCATTCCAGCCGAAACAAAAAAAGCCGACGTGAGGGAACACTTCAAAGAAGTTCCACCACGTCGGCTTACATATCAATGAACCCACCGAACTGTCCGGTTTGCTCTTTGTTTCGTCATCCGATTCGAATTGGAGGCCAACAGTACGTCGTCTCCGGACGTTTCATCTTATCGTTCGCAGCTGGCGATACAATGCGGCAATTGGCGAATCAGGCATTTGCGATCCGATCCGTTTAGATCTACTGGTTCGCGAAACTGCATTCATCCAGATAATTGAAGGTGCATCTTAGCTGCTCAGAAGTTTTTGAATGCTATTAAGCAGGAAGGTCCACCAGCGTTCGTTTTAAGCACTGCTGAATCAGGTCCGTTCTTGCGGTGACGTGACGCTCGCGACGAAATCTTTCCCGAACAAGGCTGCAGGTTCGGAGTTCAACGGGAACTGCCAGCCATCGAGCTCAGATGTCGTGAGGCTGTCAACAGCGCGTCGTGCCCCGTTTGCAGACACGCTGCTGTGGTTTGGTTGCCTAATGTTCCGGCGACAATTTTTCAGGGGAAGCGTTCGAGAATTCGGCATAGTTTCATGACGATTGCAGCCATCTACCCTTTGTTGGATACCGTTCTGGCTCGTGGGTACCAGTCCAAATGGTTTCGTTCGCGTCCTCCGCCGCCACAAGTCAACGAAATTTGCTGTTGGAAGCGGACAACGAAATCCCAAACGCTCCCCTGCGTGATCGATTGGGAAGCGTTCTTCCGACTTGCAATTGTTGGCATTCGTCGAGATACTTCCGCACGGCTGTTTTTGGACGTTCTTCGAGGTTCAAAGCAGAAGCGTTTTTCCCGTTTCTTTTGGCTCATCCGCCATTCGTGACGGAGAAAACGGGAAGTTCCGTCCGGTTCTCGCTGCCTTTCGGCGATTTTCCCAGACGAAACATTCCTCTGGAAACAGCAAACCCGAGTGTCGGTCAAGGGAATCAACCTGATTCCCAAGCTATACAACGATTACACGGGGCCATAGCTCAATCGGTTAGAGCAGCGAACTCATAATTCGTTGGTTGGGGGTTCAAGTCCCTCTGGCCCTATTTAGACC